>Ga0256847_1000355_pt1 | contig 30007 bp, 26 predicted proteins | sample TeddybearmetaG_FD_189099 | JGI IMG/M metagenome (GOLD analysis project Ga0256847, IMG submission 189099) | Hydrothermal vent microbial communities from East Pacific Rise, Pacific Ocean - Teddybear | ecosystem: Environmental > Aquatic > Marine > Hydrothermal vents | place: Pacific Ocean: East...
GTTTTGAGTGATATATCGTCCTATCCAGTCCCCGAACTTTCTGATATGCCCGATGATGTGCGCGAGCGTATTGAAGAAGTGGCTGCTAAGTCAGGTTTTATTCCCAATGTATTTCTGGTTTTTGCCCATCGCCCGAAGGAGTTCAGGGCTTTTTTTGATTATTACGATGCCTTAATGACAGGAGAAGGTGGCTTAAGCAAAGCCGAAAGAGAAATGATTGTACTTGCGACCAGTACCGCAAACGATTGTAGCTATTGTGTGATTGCACACGGCGCCCTGCTGCGCATTTTTGCTAAAGACAACAAATTATCAGATCAGATACTGGCGAACTATCGCTCAGCAGATATTACTGAACGCCAGCGTGAGATGTTGCGTGTTGCACTTATTTTGGCACGTACACCGGAGCAAATCAGTGTTGCTGACTATTCCGCGCTGTCAGTTCAGGGTTTTAGCCAGGAGGATATCTGGGATATAGGGGCTATTACGGCTCTGTTCGCGCTATCTAACCGCATGGCGCACTGGACCCAAATGCGTCCCAATGACGAGTTTTATGGGATGGCGCGGTAGGGTACAGAACTACCAGTGTTGTGCATCGGCAAGGCTCCAGTCGTCCTGCCATTCTTCTGGTACGCTGTCGCCAAGTAAACAGCCATCCTTTAATTGCGGATAAAGCTGATGGTAGGTTTTTACAATGGTACCGCTTACTCTTCTATTTATATGCCGGGGTTTAAGTTGATCCAGTTTTTCCAGGCCCGCAGCTGCTAATAATTCCGTAAGATTGTGGATCATTTCGTGCTGAAAATTTGCGGCACGCAGGCTTTTGTTCTCAACATCCAGTGCGAGATAGCGAGCAGGGTTTTGCGTAGCTACCCCCGTGGGACAATTGTCAGTATTGCAAGTGCGAGACTGGATGCAACCCAATGCAAACATCATTCCCCGGGCTGAATTCACCGTGTCAGCACCCAGTGCGACCATTCTTAACAAGTGGAATGCTGAAAAAATCTTTCCTGAGGCGATAATGCGTATTCTATCCCTCAAGCCGAATCCTGTTAAAGCACTGTTGACAAAAATCAGGGCATCACGCAGGGGGGTACCCACGGAATTGGTCATTTCTGTTGGTGCAGCACCAGTTCCGCCTTCGCCGCCATCAACCGTAATAAAGTCGGGGGTGATGCCGCTTTCAAGCATGGCTTTACATATACCAAGAAATTCCTTTTTCTGTCCAATACATAATTTGAAACCGACTGGCTTTCCGCCTGATAACTGGCGTAGCTCCTTCACAAAATCAAGCAGCCCCTGAGGGCTGGAAAAAGCGGAGTGAGCGGCGGGAGAAATCACATCCCGGCCCATAGGCACGTGCCGTATGTTAGCAATTTCTTCAGTCAATTTGACTGCGGGCAAGATGCCACCGTGACCTGGCTTAGCCCCCTGTGATAATTTGATCTCTATCATTTTTACCACTGGAAGTTGGGCTTTTTCCAGGAATAACGAGGGCTCGAAATTTCCAACTGCATCCCTGCAACCAAAGTAACCTGTTCCAATTTGCCAAATAATGTCACCACCGTGTTTAAGGTGGTATGGACTTAAACCACCCTCTCCGGTGTTGTGGGCAAAACCACCCTGTTTCGCCCCTTTGTTCAGGGCTAAAATGGCATTTTTGCTTAAGGCCCCATAACTCATAGCGGAAATGTTTAGTGGGGATGCCATATAGGGCTGGGTGCAATCCGGACCGCCAAATTTCACTCTGGGGTTTTCTTCAAGCACCTGTCTGGGGGCCAGTGAATGGTTGATCCATTCATACCCGTCCCGGTTAACGTCGAATATTGTGCCGAAAGGGCGGGTATCCCGATCTCCTTTTGAGCGTTGGTAGATTAGTGAACGAAACTCCCGGCTGACAGGCATTCCGTTGGTTTCCGATTCAACAAAGTACTGCTGAATTTCCTTCCGTACAGATTCAAGTAAAAAACGCAGTCGACCAATAACAGGATATAACCTGAGGATAGAGTGTTTTTTCTGAAGAATGTCCACGAAACCAAGAACCAGGAGTGGCAGTACTATGAGAAAAAGATAATACACTTCGGGCCATGCCAACCCCAGAATCAGGATCGTGGTTGGCAATAGAGCTGCCACGAAAAAAAAGACCTGTCGTGCAGTCATACAAGTATCCTTGTGGAATGATGGTTAATAACGCAGTTGTTTGGCATTCCGCCAACTGGATAGTTCCACAGAACAGGTCACAGTCTCTGTGATTGAGTTAAAACCGATTACGTTCATACCCTCTGGGTAGTCAAGCGGCCTTTTGCCGGGCTTTCCATAAATCATATTCGGCCTGCATCCTGACCCACATCTCTGCGCTAGTGCCTATTGCAGATTCAAGAACTATCGCAAAAGATGGGAAATGCTTCGCTTGGTGTTTACAATTTCATTTATTTTTCTGGGTGAACAAGCACAAAGCTTTGCCAAATCAGATTGATTCAGACTCATTTGCTTCATATACACTTCGGAGAGTACCTTGCCAGGGTGTAACGGTAGTGGATTATTGATCATGTTCAATCCTGACACAGGGGAGAAGGACTATTACATTATATCGAGTGGTGTAGTAGGTGTGCAAAAAACGGTCAAGTTTGCATCATGGTGGCACTGTTATGTGTGTTCTATCGGCTAATATCTGATCAACGGAAGTAGTTGAACGGTGTTGGTACCTGGGGTCGGAGTCGAACCGACACTGAGTTGCCCCAACCAGAGTTTGAGTCTGGCGCGTCTACCAGTTTCGCCACCCAGGCATTTGAGTAGGAAGAGCGCATCTTAGACAGTTCGGGGAATGTTTCAAGGGTCTATAGACCTTTGGCTGTATTACTTTCCTTTTCCGGGCTCTGCCTTTAGACTGCGGCACCTTCAATTTGCATCATTCCCTCCTTCTGTTTTGAGGGTCGGTACAGCCAGTGAATAACACATGAGCACACTCCGCTCGGATTACAAATTTGAACTGCCTAAAGCGCTGATAGCCCAGCATCCAGCCCAACGTCGGGATGGCAGCCGATTACTCGTGCTTGGGCAAACGCTAAGCCATCTAAAATTTCCCGATTTAGCTACATTGCTTAACCCCGGCGATTTGTTGGTAATGAACGATACCCGCGTAGTTCCTGCGCGCCTGTATGCACAAAAAGACAGCGGTGGAAAGGTTGAGATTTTGCTGGAGCGTATAGACGGTGACTGCACCGCGCTGTGCCAGATACGTGCCAGCAAGGCACTTAAAACGGGGCGTCAACTCACCATCGAAAATTGCGAAGTACAATTGTCTGTAGGGTCCAGAGAAGGCAGTTTGTTCCGTTTGCATTTTCCGTCACCCGTTACGGAAATACTGCAACAGTATGGTCAGGTGCCTTTACCTCCTTATATAGAGCGAAATGCTATTCAGGCGGAAGACGAGGAGCGTTACCAGACTGTTTATGCACAACACGCGGGGGCGGTGGCGGCTCCGACTGCCGGATTACACTTTGACGAAACGCTGATGCAAACTTTGCGCTCAAAGGGTGTTGGAATCGAGTTTATTACACTGCATGTTGGTGCGGGAACCTTCTCCCCTGTTCGCGCAGAGAAAATTGAAGAGCATGTCATGCATTATGAAAGATTTAATGTTGGCAGCGAAGTAATAGCAGCCATAAATGCCACCAGATCCCGGGGTGGGCGAATTATAGCTGTGGGTACTACGGTGGTGCGCAGCCTCGAAACGCTTGCTGCTCTGGGTGTCTTCGAATTAGAGGCATCTCCCCTGCAAAGCGGTGAAACCAACATCTTTATCTATCCAGGCTACAAATTTCAGGTAGTGGATGCTCTGTTAACAAATTTCCACGTATCTGAATCTTCTTTAATTATGCTTGTGTCAGCCTTTGCGGGGCGTCGTAGAACTTTGGCTGCTTATGCTGAGGCAGTAGCAGAGCAATACCGGTTTTTCAGTTATGGGGATTCAATGTTTATTCCCGCCCGACTGGCGGATATAGAGAGATAAATCAATAAAATGCACTACGAACTATTAAGCAAAGACAACAAAGCCCGCAGGGGAAGGGTGACTACAGAGCACGGGTGTTTTGAAACCCCTGCTTTTATGCCGGTTGGCACGTACGGTACGGTAAAAGCGATGACCCCTGAACAGATTTCTGGAATAGGAGCAGAAATAGTATTGTCCAATACTTTTCATCTGTTCTTGCGCCCCGGTGACGAGGTGATTCGAGACCTGGGTGGCTTGCATGAGTTTATGCAGTGGAAAGGGCCCATTCTTACTGATTCCGGTGGTTTTCAAGTGTGGAGTCTGGGTAAACTCAGAAAAATAACAGAAGAGGGCGTAGCTTTTGCTTCTCCCGTTAACGGTGACAAAATATTCCTGTCGCCTGAAAAAGCGACTCAGATACAGGCGAATCTGGGCTCGGATATCGTGATGGCATTTGATGAATGCACGACCTATCCCGCAACGGAAGCTGATGCCAGGGTATCCATGGAGCTTTCCATGCGCTGGGCCAAACGTTGCAAACACGCGCATGGTGACAGTTCATCAGCTCTGTTTGGAATCATGCAGGGTGGCATGTTTATGAATTTACGAAAAGAGTCGCTGAATACGCTGGTAGAGACCGGGTTTGACGGATATGCAATTGGTGGTTTATCTGTTGGCGAGCCTAAAGACGAGATGCGCAAGGTAATAGAGGCAATTGTGGACGGCATGCCAGCAGATGCTCCGCGTTACCTTATGGGCGTTGGAACTCCAGCCGATCTGGTGCATGGTGTTATTAATGGAGTGGACATGTTCGATTGTGTAATGCCTACGCGTAACGCCCGCAATGGTCATCTTTTTACCTCGGCAGGGATACTCAAAATACGCAATGCGCGGCATAAGAAAAGCGATCTTCCGGTAGACTCAAGCTGCGAATGTTATACCTGCCAAAACTTCAGTAGAGCATATCTGCATCATCTGGACCGTTGCGGAGAAATTCTGGCGTCAACACTCGCTACTATTCATAATTTGCACTATTACCAGACATTAATGCGCAGTTTGCGTGGGGCGATTGAACAGGGTACATTGTGCGCCCTCAGCAATACCCTGAACGAAAATTGGAATACAAGTAATGAATTGGTTTGATACTGCAGCGCATGCTGCTGAAGCAGGAGCGGGTGCTCAAGGTATGGGATATGGCGATCTCGTGCTACTCGGTGGCTTTGTGCTTATTTTCTATTTCCTGTTGTGGCGTCCGCAAAGCAAACGACGTAAGGAACATGTGACATTGATGGCCGGTATAACAAAGGGTGACGAAGTGGTTACCACAAGCGGCCTGGTGGGTGAAATCACCAAAGTTGAGGATGATTTCATTAAATTGAAGGTTGCAGCGAACATGGAATTTCGTGTCCAAAAATCCGCTGTGGGCGCTACCCTGCCTAAAGGCACACTTAAATCGCTGGATGACAAATAGTCTCTCAAGGATATGTTCCTGCGAATACCGCTTTTTTTAGCGCTTGGAATTTTCGTTTCGCGCCCATATATAGAAAAAATGGATAAGAATACAGGCGAGATGGTTCCCGTTTAATGGTTGTGTACCTCATATGAATGATAAGTCTCTTGTCGGCGAAAGCCTGCTCGGAATGCCCGGTGGTGGCAGACCCCGCGGTTTAAATACCTTTCCCCTATGGCGTTATGTGCTAATCGCAATGGTCATGCTGATTGGTGTGATTTATGCGCTGCCAAACCTTTATCAGCCCGATCCAGCCTTGCAGGTCAGGTTGGAAGCTGCAGATGCTGTACTGGATGCCGACATAGGACAGCGAATTGATGTTTTGTTGAGTGCCGCGGGTTTGCAGCAAAAAAGTGCTGCCATGGTGGGTGGCAACTACGTGGTAAGGATGCGCAATAATGACGATCAACTAAGAGCAAAAACCATAATTTCGGAAGGTTTGAAGACAGATTCAGACGGTGTGCGTTACGTTGTTGCGTTGAACCGCGCTCCGACTACACCAGAGTGGTTGCTGAGCCTGGGGGCAAGCCCCATGTCGTATGGCCTTGATTTATCAGGCGGTGTGCATTTTCTGCTTCAGGTCGATATGGACAAGGCGGTTGCTGACAGAATGGAAAGCGAGGAAGCTAATTTTCGTCTCATTTTTAGAGAACATGAGCCTCGATTGCGTTATGTGGGTAATGATTGGGTAGACGGTACGCGCCTTAGAATTGGTTTTCGAAACGACCAGGATCGTGACCTGGCACGGGTTGCCCTTCAATCACAGTATTCAGAGTTTACCTATGTTGATCGGGATGTAGATGCGAACCCAGGGCTAATTGTTACTATGTCGGATCAAAAAATCCGGGAGATAGAAGATGATGCAATTTCCCAGAATCGGCAGAGCATTAAAAAGCGCATTAACGAGTTGGGTGTTTCTGAACCCCTGGTACAGCGTTTAGGTCGCTCGCGCATCGTCGTAGATTTGCCAGGTGTACAGGACAGTGCTGCCGCCAAACGTATTCTCAACAAGTTTGCCAACCTGGAATTTCGTCTTGTAGCTGCTCCAGATACCAGATCTTCCCTGGTAGAGACCTATGTGTACGAAGGGCAGGACCAGGTCATAGAGCGGCACAATATTGTTACGGGTGATCGGGTTATTGATGCCCAACAGGGCTATGACCCGGATACTGGGCTACCACAGGTAAGTATCACGCTGGATAGCGTGGGCGGTAGTTTGATGAACGCGACAACCGGCAAGAATATTGGTAATCGGATGGCGATACTCTTCAAGGAACTTATTCCACGGGAGCGAAAACGTGTGAGTGCCGATGGTGAAGAGGAAACTGTATTTTTCACCGAAGAGAAAAAGCGTCTGATAAATGTGGCAACCATTCAGGGCGCTCTCGGGTACCGATTTCGCATTACCGGGCTCGGCCTGGGAGAAGCACGGGATCTGGCCTTGCTGCTTCGCGCAGGCGCGTTGAAGGTTCCTATGTACATAGTGGAAGAGCGCACCGTGGGTGCCAGCTTGGGCGATGACAATATAAAGGCCGGTGGTTTATCTATGGTGCTGGGGCTATCGCTGGTTTTACTTTTTATGCTGGGATATTACCGAATGTTCGGGTTGGCGGCGAATATAGCACTCACGGCAAATATTATACTTCTGGTAGCCGTAATGTCAGTATTGGGTGCAACGCTAACTTTGCCGGGTATAGCAGGTATCGTATTAACCATTGGCATGGCTGTGGATGCAAACGTGCTTATATTTTCCCGCATCAGGGAAGAACTGAAGAACAATTCTCCACAACAGGCTATACATTTAGGATTTGATCGCGCCTTTCTTACGATTCTGGATGCGAATATAACCACATTTTTTGTTGCTATTGTACTTCTGGGCTTTGGCTCGGGTCCCGTTAAAGGATTTGCAATCACATTGGCAATAGGTATTTTGACTTCAATGTTTACCGCAATACTGGGTACACGTGCGATTATAAATCTGATGTATGGCGGCCGTTCAGTTAAAAAATTGGCGATATAGAATCATGCAAAAAACTAATTTTGATTTCATGGGCAAGCGAAAAATTGCCTGGATAATATCTATCACACTGGTAGTGGTTGCGTTGGGTTTATTGGCGGTGAGGGGGCTGAACTATGGTCTGGACTTTACCGGTGGAGTACAGGTTGAACTGGGTTTTGAGAATCCCACAGCTCCTGAACTGATTCGGGAGCAACTAATTAGCGCCGGATTTGAAAAGGGAGTGGTGCAAAACTTTGGCACAGAACGCGACATTTTGATTCGTATGCCTCCCCAGGAAAATGTATCTGGTGTGGCTGCGGGCTCAGGCGGAGCAGAAAGCGATCAATCCAAACTTGGGAATAAAATTGCGGGGGTGTTAAAAGACATTTACCCGAATATGAAAGTGCGGCGCTCAGAATATGTAGGCCCTTCTGTTGGGCAGGAGTTGAGGGAAGACGGGGGCCTGGCTCTGTTGATAGCACTGGTTATTGTAATGATGTACATCATGTTCCGTTTCAGTGGGAAGTTTGCCATAGGAGCGGTTGCAGCACTTGTTCACGACGTGATAATTATCGCCGGGATATTCTCGCTGTTCCAATGGACCTTCGACCTTACTATAGTTGCTGCGGGTCTTGCTGTTATAGGTTATTCGTTGAACGATACTATTGTTGTATCGGATCGCATTCGAGAAAATTTTCGCAAGATACGCAAAGGCTCGTCGGAGTCAATAATTAATGCCTCCCTGAATCAAACACTTGGGCGAACCCTGGTTACATCCTTAACCACATTGTTGGTATTGGTTGCATTGAGGATAATGGGTGGTGAATTGATAGCCGGTTTTGCAACGGCACTGATTTTTGGCGTGTTGGTTGGTACGTATTCTTCGATATACGTTGCATCCAATATCTTGTTGATTATGAATGTCAGCAAAGCAGACCTGGCTCTACCTGAGAAAGAAGATAGCTCCCCAGAGCTGGATCTGCCCTGACTAATCCGGAAAGCTGATTTTTCCCATCGTCAGGGACTTTGTTTCAGGCCGGGTATTCCCCAGTTTACGAGCCTCGCCTGCAACGCACTCATTTGCCAATAATGCAAACAATAACGCTTCTTTTGCGTCCGGGTGAATGCCCAGGACTTCTGTGGAGGCGATTGTCGTGCCGGGTAAATTCACCGCTATGTTTTCGAGCAACAATGTATTATGAATACCTCCCCCGCTAACATACACAGAAAACTGGTTCTCACCTGCTGTTACATGTTGAATGAGCTTTGTTATACGGTCTGCTGAAAATTGATTTAGCGTAGCCAACTGATCGGAAAGGGAAAGAAGTTCTGTCATACTCTGTTTTATTGCCTGTGCTAGATAATCAAGATTAAATAGCTCCGGCCCAACGGTTTTGGGCAGTGGCAGTTCAAAAAATGGATTTTTTTTAAGAGCGCCTAACAGTTTGCCTGACACTTTTCCGCTTCTTGCTATGCGGGCGTCAACATCAAACTGTAAGTCGACTTTCTGTTGCCGTACAAGTGCATCCATCATTGTATTGCCCGGCCCAATATCAGTACTAAGCACTTCTTTCGCTGATTGCGTAGCAGGTAGCCAGGTGAGATTTGCTATGCCACCGATGTTTAACATTATGCGGTTTTCACGTGGAGTGCTAAATATCAGATAGTCACCATACATGGCAAGTGGTGCGCCTTCACCACCCGCAGCAATATGTTTCTGCCGGAAATCACTAATGGTGATTATCCCGCTTTTTGATGCCAGGTGGTCACCATCTCCGATTTGAAGTGTTGCATTTCCGTATTCAGGTAACTGATGAAAAGAGCGTGGACTGTGGAAAATGGTTTGGCCGTGACTTGCAATCAGATCAATTTCGTCAACCGTATAATTCCATCTTTGCAAACACTGCAATACCATCTGGGCATGTTGTTCTGCTATCCATGGATTGAGTAAACACACTTGCTGTAAATCTACGTCACGTTTTGAAAATACCGTTCTTACCCGTTCTGTAAAGTTTTTCTCATATTGAACTGTTTCGAAATGTAGAACATTCGCGCGGGTATTTACACCATGATTGCCTATTTTGCACAGAGCTACATCCAGACCATCCAGAGAGGTACCACTCATTAAACCAACAATCAGACGGTCCGGCTTGTTGGATAGGTGGTACAGCCTGGATATATGCGGGTGCATATTTCGGGTCTATTTTCGTAACGCTGGGGTTAAATGTGGACGAATTGATTGCAGGATAGCTTTAAAACATCGGGGATTTGCCGAAACAACATTGCCCGACTCCAGGTAATTTTCACCTCCTACAAAATCACTGGTCATGCCACCTGCTTCTTTCACCAAAAGAGCGCCTGCTGCCATATCCCAGGGTTTTAATCCAACCTGCCAGTAGCCTTCAATACGCCCCGCTGCAACGTACGCAAGATCAAGTGCGGCCGAACCCTGTCGCCGGATTGCCCGACAGGTTCTGGTAAATTCTTTATGCATCGCCGAATATGCGTCCAGGTGCTGGGCTACCGATCTGTAGGGAATTCCGGTTGCCAATATGGCCCTGTCCAGTGTTTGTTGTTTTGATACGCGTATACGCCGCCCGTTAAGTTGTGCACCTGCCCCGCGGCTCGCGGTAAATTCTTCGTTACGCACGGGGTCAATAATTACTGCCTGTTCCAGGCGACCCCGATGCATTAAAGCGATAGAAACTGAAAAATGCGGGATACCGTGCAAGAAGTTCATCGTGCCGTCCAGAGGGTCGATAATCCAGGTGTACTCATTGGATTCGTAGGCTTGACCGGATTCTTCTGCCAGAATACCGTGATCGGGGTAAGCGGTGTGAAGTACTTCTATTATGGCAGCTTCGGCCTGACGATCTATTTCTGAAACCAGATCATTTTTTTGTTTCTCTTCAATGTGTAGCAAATCTATGCGATCCATAGATCTGAGAATAATCTGGCTAGCCTGTCGGCCCGCGCGTAGCGCCATGTTTAGCATCGGTTGCATAATATGATCTTAGGCTTGTGAATGGCGCGCTATGCTACCTGTGTGCAAGAATAAGTTAAACGTGAAAGTGAAATTATCGATGACAGAGAGTTCTACATTATCCCGCATTCGCTTTGTTTTGGTTGAACCTGGTCACCCGGGTAATATCGGGGCTACTGCGCGCGCTATGAAAACTATGGGTTTGGGACAACTCTATCTGGTTTCGCCCAGGCGTTACCCCGATCCTCAAGCAGAATGGCGGGCTGCCGGAGCGCTGGATTTGCTCGACAATGCAGTTGTCGTGGATGACTTAAGTGATGCCATCGCTGAATGTGATCTGGTAATTGGTACCAGTACGCGTTCTCGCTCCATTCCATGGCCTGTTCATACTGCGAGTGAAATTGGCAAACTGGTGGTTGAAGATACGCTCTCCACAAGCATTGCAGTGCTTTTTGGTCGCGAGGCCAGTGGGCTTAGCAACGATGAGTTACAGCGCTGCAATATGCACCTGCAAATTCCGACCCACCCCGATTATTCGTCGCTGAATTTGTCCATGGCCGTGCAGATCGTTGCGTATGAGCTTTTTCAGGCGAGTCTTAAAAGCGAAGGGATGAGTGGTGATAACACAGAAAACCAGTCCAGCACCTCAGGGTGGGATCGTCCTTTATCTACCGTGTCAGCTATGGATAGTTTCTTTAACCATCTGGAGCAGGTCCTGGGGGAAACCGGGTTTCTTGATCCCGATAATCCCGGTAAGGTGATGACGCGGTTTCGCAGGCTTTTTGTACGTATTCGTCCGGATGAAACCGAAATGCAAATGCTACGTGGTTTTTTGAGCCAGGTGCAAATCAAACTCAAAACCAAATCCGAGAAGCAAAGCCCTTAGCGGCCTTTGTAAAGAGCCTTCAGCGGTTCTTGTAAAGAGCCTTAGCCACGTTCACCTATTGGCGCCAAACGGGCATCCCTTGCCAGTGCCTCGACATTGCTCCCGGTCAAAGCCTTCAGAAAGGCTAGCATGTCCAACTTTTGCTGCTCGCTTAACCTCAATTTCCTGATTCGCTTGTCCTGTCCAGGATGGGGCTCTCCACCAAGGTTGTAGAATTCAATTACTTCTTTCAGTGTGCTAATGGATCCGTCGTGCATGTAGGGCCGGGTGATGGCAATATTGCGTAATCCAGGTGTCTGATATTTCCATCTGTCCTCTGCTAAACCAGTGGCTTCGTACCGGCCAAGGTCATTAAATATCGGTTTTGGAACAGCTTTTGTGTCGACAAACACTCCGGGCGCCAACTGTACTCTTTGCGGTCCTGAACTCACCATTGACGATCTATATCCAATGCCGACGTCATGGAAATCATCGTCGGTAAAAAGTGCATAGTCGCCATTAATCTGATGACAGCTGGCACAGTCGGAGACTATAAAAAGATCAAAACCTCGTTTAACCGAGTTGTTTACTGCAGATTCAACGCCACCATAATACCAGCGGTCAAAAGGCGAGTCGCCGGATAACAAACTGCGTTGGTAATCAGCGAGCGCCATGCCTAGACTAGTTAGGTTTATGTCCTGCTGAAATGCTTCCCAAAATGCAGGTGTATACTCTTTTATACCTCTCAGCCGGTTGAGAACGATTCCTATGGCAGGGTTGCCCATTTCGTTGTGGGCAAGCAAGGGACCCCAAATTTGTTGTTCCAGAGTGTCTTCGCGACCATCTATGAATAAGTGTCTGCGGTACCCAACATTATAAAGAGGGGGAGAATTTCTTTTGCCCGTTCGACCTTCTATTCCAACAGGGGTTGCAAGTTCATACTGACCGAAGCCTTGTTCTGGTATATGGCACATTGCGCAGGACAGTGTGTCGTTAAAGGACAGCCGCCTGTCAAAAAACAGTTTTCTGCCAAGGGTGATCGAGGCTTGAGTTGGTTGACGCTTGAGAGAGAGGGGTGGTAGACCCAGGGGAGGAGAGGCAAGTAAGGTGAGTAAACTGGCAGATGCGCCCTGCAGTTCGGAAATTTTACGCGTAGCGGTGTTGTAGCTACGGTTTTCGTAACCGGTGCGCGGATCACCAGGGGAGACAGGGTCGGCAGTAACCATGCCGGACCACGCAATAAAGACTATTAGTGCTACAGGACGCATACCCTGATAGCATACTTAATGACGCGAACTTTAATAAGGGGTGGTTACTAAAATGAATACATCTTTGTGGAAGGTCACTCGACAAATTGGCTGTTTTTTTATTGGCATGTGCTTGCTAACCAACACTGCCCTGGCAGATGAAACATGTATGTCGCCCTATATGGCAAAAATAGTTGGCCAGGAAGACTTTGTTTATATATGGACGCTGGGTCTTGAGGGCCTGGGCGATGAACAGGATAAGCTGGTAACGATAGACGTAAACCCGGATTCTGATTCTTTTGGGCGGGTGGTCAGTAGCCTCTCTGTGGGAGGGCGTAACGAAGCTCATCACTCAGGTTTGACTGATGATCGGCGATTTCTGTGGGCAAGCGGTCTGGACACCAACAAGATTTTTCTTTTTGATATCCACAGCGACCCACGTGTTCCGACATTGTACAAAACTATCGATGATTTTGTCGCGCGTTCCGGAGGTGTTGTAGGCCCCCACACAAGCTATGCGCTTCCAGGTCGCATGATGGTTACAGGGCTTTCCAACAACCAGGATCATGGTGGTCGAACAGGAATGGTCGAATACACCAACGAAGGCGAATACATTACCACACACTGGATGCCGACAGACGACAACTTGCAGGGTGCAGTTAAATCAGGTCAGTTTGCTGACGGTTATGGTTATGACCTTAGAGTCATCCCCAAGCGTAACGTCATGATTACATCCTCTTTTACCGGGTGGAACAATTACATGATGAATCTTGGTCAGATGATGGCTGATCCGGAAGCAATGAAACGCTTTGGAAATACCGTGGTTGTCTGGGATTTGCATGCACGTGCACCAAAGAAAATCCTGGATGTACCGGGTGCTCCTCTGGAATTACGGTGTGCCTGGGCGGCCAAGAGTAACCACTGTTTTACTACAACGGCGCTCACATCCAAAATCTGGCTAATATTTGAAGATGAAAATGGTGAGTGGCAGGCTGAAGAAGTTGCTGATATTGGTGATGCTTCCAAAATTCCGCTACCTGTTGATATATCTATTTCTGCGGACGATAAACATCTATGGGTTAATACCTGGAATGACGGATTGGTGCACTTATTTGACATAAGTGATCCGCATGCGCCCAAAGAGGTGTTTTCAGAACGTATAGGCGAACAGATCAATATGGTTTCCCAGAGCTGGGACGGAGATAGAGTTTATTTTACGTCTTCACTGTTATCCAGCTGGGACAAAACCAGCTCTGCGGAAGGTCGGGATGTGCATTACTTCAAGCTTTACGACTGGAACGGTGAAAAGCTCAGTTCGGTGTTCAGTATAGATTTTATTGCTGAAAAACTCGGGTCACCCCATCAGATGCGCTTTGGCGCTTATGCTCTTTACGGTCAGAAATCACCCGTGACAAAGAAGAAGGTTTCTACCATCGAGCGCCTGATAGAGAAGGCTGCAGCAGAATAGATGCGTAAAGGCCTTTACCTGTTACTAGGCTGCGTGTTATTTCCGCTCGTTGCAAATGCCCTGGATACTGACAAGACCATGTCAGAGGATGCTTCAGAGGCACTACATAAGCATTCAGACCCGGTCGTTCTCGCTCCGGGTTATGCCGATCTGCAATTTATACCGCCCGCTGCCGGGAAATATCGCCTGCCTCCCATGGGCCGGGCTGAAAACGGGGAGATACTGGATACCACGGGGGCCAGGCACCGCCTACATGAGTATTTTGGTGACAAACTGGTGGTCATGAGTTTTATCTACACCACATGCAGTGACGTTAACGGTTGTCCGCTGGCGAGCCATGTATTTAGAAAGCTGCAGGAGCGTTTGCTTGACGATAAGCTTTTACGGAGCCAGGTGCGTCTCCTCAGCTTTAGTTTTGATCCAGCCCACGATACTCCCGAAGTTTTGGGTGAGTACAGCAAATTCTTTAAAGACGATAATTTTGACTGGCAGTTTCTAACCACCCCGTCAGAGCAGGAACTGGACCCGATTCTTGCGGATTATGGCCAGTGGGTGATACGGGATTACGATGATTCTGGCAGGTATATGGGTAGCATGTCCCACGTATTGCGTGTATTTCTCATCGATCGTGCAAAACGCATTCGTAATATCTACAGTGTCTCCTTCCTGCACGCAGATACTGTAGCCAACGATTTACGTACTTTATTACTCGAAGAATAAAAATAGTTCTGTTTCTGTTAGTTCCTCAAGCTATTTAATCTAGACCAGAATACTAGGGTATTGCATACTCAGGGCCTTTGCAGCTGGTGGAGTCAAATATGCGACTCACAACAAAAGGTAGATATGCAGTTACCGCTATGCTAGATGTGGCATTGCATACCCATTCTGGTCCAGTTTCGCTGGCCGAAATTTCTGTTCGCCAGGGTATTTCCCAAGCATATCTGGAACAATTGTTTGCCAAGCTTCGCAGTAATTCGTTGGTGCGCAGCCTACGTGGGCCGGGTGGTGGGTATACGCTTGCCAGACCTGAAGCGGAAATTAGTGTTTCGCAGATCATTAATTCGGTGGGAGAGGGGATTGATGCTACACGCTGCCGGGGGGAAGGTAATTGTGACGACGGGTTAACGTGCCTCACACATGAGCTGTGGAGTGACCTCTCTCAACGTATAGATGATTTTTTAAGTGGAATTACCCTGGCCTCGCTGGTTGCACAACCCAGGATAAATTGTCTGGCTGTGCTCCAGGATGCTCGAACAGACGCAGAACCATGTCCGGATACGGAACTAATTACAGTTCGCTCTCAAAACTAACAGCCGAAATTATGCAAAAGACGATATATCTGGACTATTCAGCAACTACCCCGGTTGACCCGCGTGTGGCTCAAAAAATGGCCAATTGCCTGTTGGTAGAAGGCAATTTTGGTAACCCGGCATCAAAGTCTCATGCTTTTGGATGGGCGGCAGATGAAGCGGTCGAGGAAGCGCGAGGACACATTGCCAGATTATTTAATTGTGATATTCGCGAGATTGTATTCACCTCAGGTGCAACGGAATCCGACAACCTTGCAATAAAAGGGGTAGCGGAGTTTTACCGGGAACGTTTTGATGGTCTCAAGCGACACATCATAACCTCCCTGACCGAGCACAAAGCAGTGCTGGATACCTGTGCCTATCTGGAAACCAAAGGTTACACCATTAGTTATCTGCATCCCGATCGGGATGGGCTGATCCAGCCCGAAGCAGTAAGTCAGGCAATTCGCCCCGAAACACTGCTGGTTTCCATTATGCATTGCAATAATGAAATTGGAGTCTTGAATGATATACAGGGCATAGGCAAGGTTTGCCGCGCAGCTGGCGTGTTTTTTCACGTTGATGCTGCACAGAGTGCGGGTAAAGAAAACATTGATCTAAGTGTACTTGAGGTAGATCTATTGTCCTGTTGCGCACACAAAATGTATGGTCCCAAAGGCATTGGAGTATTGTATGTGCGGCGAGATCCACCGGTACGACTCATAGCGCAGATTCACGGCGGGGGACATGAGCGGGGAATGCGCTCTGGAACGCTTGCTACGCATCAGATTGTGGGTATGGGAGAAGCAGCCCGCCTTTATATTGAAGGTGGTGAGGAAGAATGCAGGCGGATTCTGGTCCTAAGAAAACTATTTTGGTCCCTGATTAAACAAATGCCTGGAATTTCGCTCAATGGCAGCGAAGATCAGCGGATAGCTGGAAATTTGAATGTTTCCTTTGCTGACGTTGATGGCGAAACCCTGCTAATGGCTTTACCTGAGCTGGCTGTTTCCACCGGTTCGGCCTGTACATCAGCTACCGTTGAACCCTCCTACGTCCTAAAAGCGCTTGGTTTGAGCGATGAACTGGCGCATAGCTCCCTGCGCTTCACGGTAGGGCGGTATACAACTTCTGAGGATGTAAATTTTGCAGCGGCTCGAGTTTTAGAGGTGGTAGAGCGCCTGCGCTCTGCTGCGCGCACTGAAAATCTTTAGTTTCCCCTGAAAATCAGCCATATTCTGCCTTTTATAAGCTAACTTCTTAACGGGAATTGCGTATAATGCGCGCCCGTGAATCCAGGGTATTAGGGGTTTTTCTTACTGGAAATTCAAATAGATAGCACACTGGAACCAGAAACGAATTTTAGGAAATATCAAAATGGCAGTACAAAAAACATTTTCAATCATTAAACCGGATGCAGTGGCGAAAAACGTAATTGGAGAAATAAAATCACGTTTCGAAAAAGCCGGCTTAAAGATTATAGCTTCAAAAATGATTCATATGAGTGAAGAGCAGGCCGGTGGGTTTTATGCAGAACACGCTGAGCGACCTTTTTACGCAAGTCTTGTTGAATATATGACTTCTGGGCCGGTCGTAGTCCAGGTACTTGAGGGAGAAAATGCAGTTATGCGTAATCGCGAATTGATGGGGGCTACAAACCCTGCTGAGGCAGAGTCTGGAACTATTCGGGCGGATTTTGCGGAATCCATTGACGCTAATGCCGTACATGGTTCCGATGCACCTGAATCCGCAGCTAGAGAAATAGCCTATTTTTTTGATGCCAGTGAAGTGTTTGGGCAGGGTGCCTGAAAGGCGCCGCTGTAAAGCGCTAGTATAACTGTGCCTCTCTGTGCAACTATTTTGATATGAATACTGTTAACAAAATTAATCTCTTGTCTCTGGACCAATCGGGGTTGGTGGAATTCTTTTCATCTCTCGATGAAAAACCCTATCGTGCAGTGCAGGTGATGAAGTGGATCTATCATCGCGGCGTGATAGATTTTTCGTTGATGACCGATCTTTCCAGAGAGCTGCGCACTCGCCTGGAATCCTGTGCCTGTATACAGTTGCCTGAGGTGGTTAGTGAGCATGTTTCCGTAGATGGAACCCGTAAATGGATAATTCGGGTAGGCGGAGGCAACTGTATTGAAACAGTGTTAATTCCGGAGCGCGGAAGAAATACACTTTGTATATCCTCCCAGGTAGGTTGCATTTTAAACTGCAGTTTTTGTGCGACGGGTAAACAGGGCTTTGATGGTAATCTGGATACGTCTGAGATAATTGGCCAGGTATGGCTGGCAACGCTACGTATGCGCGCCCTTGGCTTACCTAAAGGGGTTACCAATGTAGTCTTTATGGGCATGGGTGAGCCTCTGTTGAATTTTGATTCCGTTATGTGTGCAACCTCTCTGTTGATGGATGATCTGGGTTTTGGACTCTCCAAACGTAAGGTAACTGTTAGTACAGCGGGTGTGGTTCCGGGAATTTTGCGTATGATGAATACTACGGATTGTTCCTTGGCTATCTCGTTGCATGCACCCAGCGATGATGTCCGAAGCGAGCTGGTTCCTCTGAACAAAAAATACCCCATATCAGAACTGTTGTCTGCCTGTCAGTCCTACCTCTCAACTCTGGGGGAGCGCAGACACGTAACCATTGAGTACACCCTTATAAAGGGTATGAATGATCACATTGATCAGGCTAAAGCCCTGGCGAAATTGTTGCGTGAAGTAAGTTGCAAGATAAACCTTATTCCGTTTAATTCATTTAAAGCGTCTGGTTATCAGGCCCCTGATGCGGAAACAATCGATATTTTTCAGAGTTATCTGATTAACGCAGGCTACGCTACTATGCTGCGCACTACGCGTGGTGATGATATTGCCGCTGCATGCGGGCAGCTGGCAGGTAAAGTCAGGGATCGTACCCGGCGACAGGAAAAGTATCTGGCGCGTGTCAGGGCCATGGAGATTACAGCATGAAAGTTTGGAGCTTTGGCCAGGTACCAGTTTTGTTGTTGGTTTCGTTTTGCCTGTCTGCCTGTGTCACAACCGTTGATGGTCCGGATCGAAAACCCGCGAGCCAGGACGATCGGCTTAACGCTCATTTGAATTTAGGCAGGGGGTATTTAAGGAAACTGGATTATGTGGGTGCACGCGCGCCACTTGAAAAGGCCCTGCGAACTGATCCGCGCTCACCGGAAGCCAATGTATTGATGGCTATTCTTAACGAAGGGGAAGACGAGTTCGATCTTGCAGAGCTACGGTATCAGAAGGCATTAAAACTGGCACCCAGTTACCCAATGGCACTTTCCAACTATGGCAGGTTTTTGCATGCTCACGGTCGCGGAGATGAGGCGCTTCAATTTCTGCGTAAGTCAGTAAAGGTAAGTGGGTATGCCGGACGTGCGTTGGCCTATCAAAATCTTGGTCTGGCTGAATTGAAGGCAGGCAATACAGAGATGGCAAAGAATGCGTTTGAACGAGCATTAAGCTTTGAAGCTGCTCAATATGTCTCCATGATTGAGTTGGCGGGAATCGCTTATTCAGCTCGTGACTTTACCATGGCAAAAAGGTATTACGACACTTATTCTGCGCGCGTAAAGCAGGATGCCCGTAGTCTCTGGTTGGGTATTAGACTGGAACGAATATTTAAGGATGTTGATAATCTGGCGAGTTACGAACTGGCCCTCAAAAATCTTTTTCCTGCAAGTGCGGAATACTTGTTATATAAGGAAAGCCTTGATTGAGCCGTCGTCGCAAACAACAAGTGGTAAAGAAAATAGATTCTGAGGAACTTTCTCCGGGCGAGATGCTGCGCGCCGCTCGCGAGTCGGAGGGTTTAGGTCAACATGACGTAGCCGATGCATTGAATCTTACACATACAGTGATTCAACACCTTGAATCTGATTTATACGGCGAGTTGCCCGGGCCGGCTTTCTCCATCGGTTATTTACGCGCATATGCCAAGTTTCTTGGTCTGGATGCGGATAAGCTTGTTGAGCGGGTTAAAGAAATTTCGCAGTTACCAACGGATACTGATCTGGTTGTGCATGCTGTTCCAGTTCTAGATAGTGTTTCCGAAGTAGAAGAAACCTCTGGTCTTCTACCAGGATCTCTCCTGGTTGGAATGGTGGTGCTGATTGGCATGATGGTGTGGTGGTTCTTCTTCTATGAGGCTAGCGGTACTCAAACTCCCGAAATGAATAGTCAGGTTGTGTCTGAGTTATTAACTCCAGCTAATTCGGAGGTTCTTCAGGAAGGGAGTCGGGAACAAAAAACATTGCTGTTACCACAATCTGCCATTCCGCCCCAAACTGAAGCCGTTAAACTGGAAACTCGATCTGTTGCGCAGGCGATACAAAGTAACGCTCCACCCGAGGTTGTCTCATTTGAAAAGACACCGGAAAATTCACCAGACGAGTCAGACCTTATTCAACAATTGACAGACGATCAAAATTCGGTTGCCCCTGCCAGCGCACCTTCTCTCGAAACTCGGCCCGTGAATATTTCGGATGACATTTCTGAAGCTCCTGCAAGCGCAATCAGGCCAAGCGTTTACGAAAATGGGGCGCGCCGCATTACCAGAGAGGGAAACCAGCTGCTTGAGTTCAATTTCTCCAGCGACAGTTGGGTAGGTATTCAAAACTCTGAAATGAAAACTTTGTATGGGGATTTGAACCGCGCGGGCACTTCCCTTAAATTGATTGGGCAGGGGCCGTTCCGTATTCTTCTGGGCTACGCTCCAGGTGTGAGGCTAACTTTCAATGATGTGGCTGTCGATCTGGTTTCTCGCACACGAAATAATGTTGCCAGGGTGGTGGTGGATCAATGAGAATCCAGTCGGTTCGCGGTATGCGTGATTTATATCCTGAGGAAATTGCACGCTGGCATCACGTGGAAAAAATTCTGGTGCAGGTAGCCCAGTCTTTCGGGTTTCGTGAAATCCGCTTTCCCATACTGGAGTTTACTTCGCTGTTCGCCCGAGGTGTTGGAGAAAGTACGGATATTGTTGAGAAGGAAATGTTTAGTCTTGAAGACAGGCACGGTAAGAGCTTGTCAATGCGCCCAGAAGGAACCGCAGCCTGTATCAGAGCAGCTCTGCAAGAAGGATTATTATTCAACCAGGTGCAACAACTGTGGTATCACGGGCCCATGTTCCGCTACGAAAAACCTCAAAAAGGACGTTACCGCCAGTTTGATCAATTTGGACTGGAGATATTTGGAGTGGCTTCGTTTGCAGCAGAAGCAGAACTTATTCAGCTAAGTGCATCTGTGTTTGATGCCCTGGGGGTGCGCGAAGCCTTGCGCCTGGAAATCAATACACTGGGAACCGCAGCAAACAGAAAAGCGTATCGTTCTGCACTGGTGGACTATTTACGACCGCACGCTGAACAACTCGATGCGGACAGCAGACGTCGGCTGGATACAAATCCGTTGCGTATACTCGACAGTAAAAATGAAAAAACACGAGCGATTCTGGAGCAAGCTCCTGATATTGCTGATTACCTGGATGCAGAATCCATACATCATTTTGAACAGCTCAAGAGTCTTTTGGATAAGCTGAATATCGAATTTACAGTTAACCCACGCCTGGTGCGGGGTTTGGACTATTACACACACACGGTGTTTGAATGGATTACCGATGCCCTGGGTGCGCAGGGAACCGTTTGTGCAGGTGGTCGTTATGACGGCCTGGTTGAACAATTAGGTGGTAAGGCGACAGCGGGTGCTGGGTATGCCCTGGGTGTGGATCGCCTGGTGTTGTTGCACGAAGCACTTGAACGTGGCAGTAAAAATGAAGACATTGACGTGTATTGTGCTGTACTGGATGCTGAACAATTTGCTTATGCATTTGACTGGTGTGGACGATTGCGTAAACAACTGCCTGGAATAAGCATTGTTTTGCATAAAAGTGCCGGAAAGTTTCAAAAACAGCTGAAACGTGCTGAAAAGAGTACTGCGCGTTTTGCCTTGCTGATTGGAGAAGAAGAAGTATCGAAAAATGCAGTCACATTAAAGTGGCTGCGCGAAGACAGGGCTCAACAAACGCTTGATTTTGCGGCGATTTGTGAGTGTCTTGAAGTAATTAGCTAACTGGAGGGTATTAAGTGGCCGAACACTTGACGGAAGAAGAACAGATTGATGCGATTAAATCCTGGTGGAAGGAATATGGTAACTCCATTCTGGCCAGTATCGCCATAGTTGCTGTGGGTATGGTTTCCTGGAACGTGTACAAGAGTACCGTTAAAGAAAATGCGGAAGCGGCCTCTGCAATTTATGCAGACTATCTCGAAACTCGCTCTAACTCAGATTCAGGTGAACCAATGTTGGTTGAGCTGGAAAACTCACACTCTGCTTCAGGCTATCAAATGTTGGCGCTTTTTTACCAAGCATCGGATGCAGTGGAAACAGGAGACCTGGACACTGCTATTGCTAAACTGGAGCAGGTTATTTCCGAAGCTCCAGGCAATGAGTTGGGTAGTATGGCAATAATTCGGCTGGCTAAAATTCAACACGAACAGAATAAATCTGATGAGGCCCTGGTCTCTCTCACACGGGTTAAGGGAGAAGGGTTTGTTTCAGTGGCGGCGGAACTAAAAGGCGATATTTTGCTCTCAAAGGGTGAGTTAGCCGAGGCTTTGGATGCATATACCATAGCCAGAGACAAGGCAGGTTTAAATGCACAGCGTCCATTGCTGGAAATGAAGTTGGCGGATTTAGCGAATAATGATGAAAGTTTACCGAAATAGTTTTTTTTACCTTTGTCTACTGATCCTCATATCTGGCTGTAGCTGGTTTAGCTGGCTTCCGTTTGTTGATGAGCCGGATAAAGAAGCAAACGAGCCGGTTGAGTTGCTTAAATTTGCGGAGAGTGTTCGAGTCTCAAAGCAATGGTCAAAGAAAGTAGGTAACGGACTCGGGAAAAAATATCTGCGTCTTGCTCCAATAATTGTTGCTGACCAGATTATTGCTGCAGACACCTATGGTGTGGTTTCCAGTTTTAATCGATTTACAGGCAAACTAACCTGGACTACGCGAATTGGGCAGCCCGCAAATCGCGGTCTGATGAACTCATTGAAACCCTTCGCTCGCAAGGATTTGGGGTTTGTTAGCGGCGGTATTGGGTCTGGCGAGGGTATTCTTGTTTTAGGTACAACTTCCGGTGAAGTAGTCGCGCTAAATGCAGGTGATGGCAGTGAACGCTGGCGTACCAATGTGTCGAGCGAAATATTAAATGCACCGGGAATAGGGCGTGAAAGAGTATTTGTGTTGAGCAATAATGGGCATCTAGCGGGACTGGATATAAATACCGGAGAGCGCGTGTGGGGCTTTGACAGCCAGGTACCCATCCTGACATTGCGGGGCAGCAGCGCGCCGGTAGCAGTCGATGATCTGGTGTTCGCCGGGTTTGCCAATGGAAAAGTGGCGGCCTTTCGTGAGGAAACCGGTGAACAGGTATGGGAACAACGTATTATGTTACCCGAAGGTCGTTCTGACCTTGACAGAATTGTGGATGTTGACGGAACACCGCATATTTCAAATGGTCTGTTATTTGCTGCCAGCTATCAGGGCCGTCTCAAAGCCATCCGTCTGCGGGATGGTGCGGTTTTGTGGGAGCGTAACGCTTCAAGCTTTCTGGAGCTTAGTACTGGCTACAATCAGGTTTATATCGTTGATGACAGCGATACGATTACCGCCCTGGAAATGGGTGATGCAACGGAAGCGTGGAAGCAGTCTGGCCTGGGATACCGCCAGCTAACCAGTCCTCTAGCGTTTAGTAATTATCTTGTGGTAGGAGATGACGAAGGTTATTTACATGTATTGGCGCAGAGTGATGGCCGGTTTCTGGGGCGCAAGAAAATAAGTGGCAGCGGTCTGCGTTCTAACATGATTGTAGCTGATGGCATTCTATACTGTCTGTCTAACGATGGTCGTCTGTCCGCACTTACTATTTCAGAAGTGAACTAGCAACGCCATGAAGCCAGTAATAGCATTGGTTGGGCGCCCCAATGTGGGGAAGTCGACCCTCTTTAACCGTCTTACACACAGTCGCGATGCACTGGTGGCCGATATTCCGGGTTTAACCCGAGACCGGCAGTACGGAAATGCCACCATAGATGACTTGCCGATTGTCCTGATTGATACCGGTGGCTTGCATGGTGAAGATGGCAAGTTACGTCGTACCATGGAAAAACAGGTAACCCTTGCTATAGAGGAAGCGGACCTGACCCTGTTTGTGGTCGACGCCCGGCAGGGGATGTCTGCCTCCGATCAGGATATTGCGACCATGCTGCGCAAAAAATCCGCCTCCGTGATTGTTGTTATCAATAAAATTGACGGGATAAATAACGAAGCACTTTATAGTGAGTTTGCCCGTCTGGGCTTTGGCGAACATGTTCGTGTTTCTGCCTCTCACGGCGTGGGTATGGCCAGTCTGCGTGAACAACTAGGCGAGCTTTTACCATCCGGTATGGTAGAGACCGAAGACGTCGTTTACACGGACGGCACTATACGAATGGCTGTGTTGGGACGCCCAAATGTTGGTAAATCGACTCTCGTCAATCGACTTATTGGGGAAGAGCGACAGGTTGTTTTTGACGAACCTGGTACCACCCGCGACAGTATATCCATACCATTTGAAAAGGACGGGCAACCCTATGTGTTGATTGACACAGCTGGTGTCCGACGCAAGGGGAAAGTCGCAGAGATTATTGAAAAATTTTCCGTTGTCAAAACACTGCAAGCGCTGGACCGGTCGGAAGTAGCAGTTTTGGTGGTTGATGCAACAGAAGGCATTGTCGATCAGGATTTGCATTTATTCGGTTACGCTGTGGAAGCGGGTGCGGGTATTGTTCTGGCGATTAATAAATGGGATGGTCTGGAAAGAGGGCATCGAGCCCAGGTACTCCGAGATCTTGAACGCAAGCTCAGTTTTGTACCGTGGTTACCACAGCGACGAATTTCAGCGCTACACGGTACCGGCGTGGGGGAGCTGCTTAAGGAAATAAAGAAGGTGTATCGCGCCGGTATGTTAGATACAAATACCTCTGTGCTTACTGAAATATTGTTAGAGGCAGTAATCGCGCATCCACCACCTTCTGTTCGGGGACGTCGGATTAAACTGAGATATGCACATAAAATTGGCCAACATCCTCCAAAAATAGTAATTCATGGAAATCAGACAGAGGATGTTCCGGCTAGCTATACGCGCTATCTGGAAAACTATTATCGTAAAGCCCTGAAATTGATTGGGACGCCTATTAAATTAATCTTCAAAACGGGTGACAACCCGTTTGCTGGTAAAAGAAACGTGCTAACCCATCGCCAGAAAGAAAGCCGTAAACGTATGGTTAAACACATTAAGAAAAAAGAGAAAAGTCGCAAACGGAAGTAGTAAGGGTGACAAAGCGTCATACTGTCAGCTGGAACCACCTCCCTCAGCAGATATATCCCTAAGCGTTTTCTGTTCAGAAATACTTTGTACAATGCTGAAAGCCCGGCCATCAACAAAGCGTGTATTAATTACATCTCCTGGCTGAATGTCTTTTACAGAATTAATCACTGTTGCTTCTTTGTTAACTATCGCATACCCCCTGGCAAGGGTATCGAGCGGGCTTACGCTGTGCAATGCACGCGAAAGGACCCGCAAATGTATGCTGGATTGTTCTACTCGAACCTGGGTAGAGCGTCTCAATTGCCGGTAGATCTGCTGCAGACTGTTTGTTGCGTGCTGTAGCTCTGTTAATGGCCTAAATCCAGTAAGTCGAGAATGTGAATGGTGCAATCGGGTACGTATGGAATCAAGAGTTCGTTCCAGAGCTATTTCCAGACCTTGTCTGGCATCGTCAAGCCCTTGCATTTGTTGTTGTAGTTTATGTCCGGGGTGTAGTAACTGGGTATTAAGCACCTGTAGCTGTTGTTTGTGAAATACCAAGCTGCGGCGCATTTGTGCATTCAGGCTTTGCTGGAACCTGGCAAAACTCTGATCTAGTGCGCTTGCATCTGGCGTTATAATTTCAGCGGCAGCTGAGGGTGTGGGCGCTCTTAAATCAGCCACAAAATCGCTTATGGTGAAGTCGGTTTCGTGCCCGATGGCCGAAACTGTTGGAATAGGGCAACTGGAGAGCGCTCTCGCAACAGATTCCAGGTTGAAGGTCCAAAGATCCTCAATACTGCCCCCTCCCCGGGTAATAAGAAGAATATCTGGTTTTTCACCCAAAACTTCTCCCTGGGGTGGCTTATTTTTGCTTACCCAGCGTGAAATGCTGGAAAGCGCGTTCAACACCTGGCGTTCCGAGTCATCACCCTGCACGGAAACGGGAATCAGTGAAACCAAAAGATGAGGATAACGACGCTTTATGACGCTAAGAACATCCTGGTATGCAGCACCTGTTCCAGAACTCAAAATTACCAGGTGTTTGGGAAACCCGGGCAGTTCCCGTTTACGTTCTTCAGCGAATAATCCTTCAAGTGCGAGCTGGTTTTTAAGTGCTTCAAAAGCCAGTTTTAGTGCACCTTCGCCGGCGGGTTCCATTCGGTCTACAATTATCTGAAAGTCCCCACGACCTTCATAGAGACTGACCTTTCCTCTGATTAGGACCTTTAGACCGTTTCTGGGAGGAAACCTTACAGCACGGTTGCGTCCGGCGAACATGGCACATTTTAGTTGGGCAGATTTATCTTTTAGTGTGAAATACCAGTGTCCGGATTGGGGGGTGGCGAAATTGGACAGTTCACCTTCAACCCATACCTGGGCGAAGTTTTTCTCCAGAATCTGGCGAGCAGAGCGCGCCAGCTGACCAACAGAAAGTACAATAATGTTTTGCATGACTTTATTCTACAAAATGGGAAAACTGATTTACAGTATGTATTGCCTTCTTTAAAATAAGGTGTTTACTTTACGCGAGGTTCTCCACCTATGCTGCGTATAGCAAACGACGCACTTACTTTCGATGACGTACTTCTATTACCTGCCTACTCGAAAATTCTTCCCTCGGAAGTTCAGCTGAAATCTCGCCTGACTAATGAGATTTTTCTTAATATTCCATTAATGTCAGCAGCAATGGATACAGTTACCGAGGCGCGCCTGGCTATTGCCATGGCGCAGGAGGGGGGAATTGGAGTAATTCACAAGAATATGTCTGTTGAACAGCAGGCCCGGGATGTGCTGGCTGTCAAAAAATATGAAAGCGGCATTATTCGTGACCCAATCTGTATATCACCTGATAAAAGTGTTGCAGAGCTTTTGGCTTTAACCAGAGAACATAAAATTTCCGGGGTTCCGGTAGTCGTTGGATCGGACCTCATTGGCATAGCCACTAGCCGGGATGTTCGATTTGAGCAGCGTATGGATGCGCGTGTGGCGGAAGTAATGACACCTAAGGACAAGCTGGTTACGGCGGGAGAAGATGCCAGTATGGATCAGCTACGCGAACTACTGCATATTCATCGCATTGAGAAAGTGCTGATCGTGAATGACGCATTTCAACTTCGGGGGATGATCACGGTAAAAGACATTGAAAAGGCACGTAAATTTCCAAATGCCTGTAAGGATGAACTTGGCCGCCTTCGCGTGGCTGCGAGCGTGGGAACAAGCGAAGAAACACAGGAACGGGTAGCAGCTCTGGTAGATTCAGGAGTGGACCTCATTGTTGTAGACACCGCACATGGCCATTCACAAAAAGTGCTCGATTGTGTGGCATGGATAAAGAAAAATTTTCCCGACATGCCCGTTATGGGTGGAAACGTAGCGACCCGTGAAGGTGCGCGAGCGCTTGTAGATGTTGGGGTTGACGCAATTAAAGTTGGCATTGGTCCAGGATCAATATGCACAACTCGTATTGTCACAGGTATTGGAGTGCCACAAATAACTGCTGTTGCAGATGTTGCCGAGGAAGTAGAAAAAGATAATATTCCAGTAATTGCAGATGGTGGTATTCGTTTTTCAGGTGACATCGCTAAAGCAATTTGCGCAGGGGCGAGCGTGGTTATGATTGGCGGTTTACTTGCCGGAACTGATGAGGCACCTGGTGCGGTTGAATTGTTCCAGGGGCGTACCTACAAGTCTTATCGAGGTATGGGGTCAGTTGGCGCCATGGCTGGAGTTAACGGATCGAGCGATCGCTATTTTCAGGACTCGCGTGGAGAGGAAAGTAATCTGGTTCCACAGGGAATCGAGGGTCGAGTACCATACAGGGGGCCATTAAACCCGATAGTTCATCAGCTAACCGGAGGTCTGAGAGCCGCCATGGGATTCACGGGTTCGACGAACATTAGTGATCTACGTACTAAATCCCGTTTTATAAAAATATCAGCTGCCAGCATGATGGAATCACATGTGCATGATGTAAGCATTACCAAGGAAGCCCCCAATTATCCCGTCAGCTAATGAAGATCACAGAGAACGCATACTAATTCTCGATTTTGGCGCGCAATACACACAATTAATTGCCCGTCGGGTTCGAGAATCTGGTGTGTACAGCGAAATACTGCCTTTCGATGTAAGTGATGCAGCTATTGAAGAGTGCGCGCCTGTGGGAGTGATATTATCTGGCGGACCAGAAACGACCACCTCCGGGTTAACACCGAGAGTGCCAGATGCAATATTTGATTTGTCGGTACCCATTCTGGGTATTTGTTATGGCATGCAATCGCTTGCCAAACAGTTGGGCGGAGAGGTGGAAAGTTCAACTCATCAAGAGTTTGGCCAGGCAGACATAGAACCGGTATCGGATGCCGATGATTCTTTTTTGAGGTCCGCATTTGCTATTTCTCCCGAGGTGGGTCTGCTTGACGTCTGGATGAGTCACGGTGACAGAGTTACCCGGCTTCCTGAGGGCTTTGAATGTGTGGCGTCATCAGTTAATGCACCCATTGCAGCCATGCAAAATCGGGCACGTAGAATTTTTGCCGTACAGTTTCACCCAGAAGTAACACACACTACCGGCGGGACAGAAATTATTCGACAATTTGTACGCGAAGAGTGCAGTACCCATGGGGACTGGACCTCGGAGAACATAATCGACGAAGCCATTGAAAATATTCGTGCAGAGGTGGGCACGGACAAGGTGATTCTGGGTTTGTCCGGCGGGGTCGATTCAAGTGTTGTTGCTGCATTGCTGACCAGGGCAATTGGTGACCAGTTAACCTGTGTATTTGTCGACAATGGCCTGCTACGTCAAAATGAACGGGAAGAAGTTGAGCAGTCATTCAACCACGATGGGGACAACTCCTTACAGCTAAATTTGGTTACTGTTGCTGCAGAAGAGGTGTTTTTGTCCAGGCTGGAGGGGGTGGACGATCCGGAAGCAAAACGTAAAATTATTGGTGAAACTTTCATTGAGTTGTTTGATCAGGAAGCAACGCGTATCAAAAACGTAGTTTGGCTTGCTCAAGGCACCATATATCCAGATGTCATTGAATCAGCAGCATCCAAATATGGTAAAGCCCATGTAATCAAGTCCCACCATAACGTAGGTGGATTACCTGATCACATGAAACTTAAACTGGTGGAACCTTTGCGGGAACTATTTAAGGATGAAGTTAGAAAAGTAGGGCTGGCTTTAGGCTTACCTGCGCGGCTTATTCACCGGCATCCTTTTCCAGGTCCTGGGTTGGCCGTACGCATTCTGGGGGCAGTAGAAAAACCGGCGGCGGATATCCTGCGTCGTGCTGATGCAATATTTATGGAGGAGTTACACAAGGCAGATTACTACCAAAAGGTAGATCAGGCTTTTGCGGTTTACCTTCCGGTTAAATCGGTAGGGGTAGTAGGGGATGCTCGCCGATATGAACCCGTTATTGCTCTGCGCGCCGTTGAAACCACGGATTATATGACAGCCCGATGGGCACATCTTCCTTACGAATTGATAAGTGTTATTTCAAATCGCATTATCAATGAGATCTCTGGTATTTCCCGGGTTGTGTATGACGTTTCCAATAAACCACCTGCTACCATCGAATGGGAGTAACGGGAGTAATACGTGTCTGAGATCTTACAGCACGAGTTCTGGATGCGTAGAGCCCTGGAGTTAGCACGCACTGCTCAGACCTATGGGGAAGTGCCCGTGGGCGCGGTTGTGGTGCAGGACAACCAGATGATTGGTGAGGGATGTAACGGCCCCATTGGTCGAACAGATCCAACGGCGCATGCAGAGATGATTGCGATTCGCCAGGCGGCCAGAACTCTAAAAAACTATCGTATGCCTGATGCCACCCTTTACGTGAGCGTAGAGCCTTGCACAATGTGTGCGGGAGCGCTGGTACATGCGCGTATTAAAACTCTGGTATTTGCCTGTACCGAACCCAGGGCTGGTGCCGTCGTTAGTAGCGCGCAGGTATTGGATAACCCCGGTCTAAATCACAAGGTTGAGGTGCTTCAGGGTTTGATGGCCGATGAAAGCAGTATATTGCTTAGAAGCTTTTTCACATCCAGGCGGGAAAACAGGTAACGTGAGGTGGGTGATTTGAGAAATGATATCCTGATCCTGACAGGTCCTCCGGCCTTATCCGGGCTTAAGCTGAGCCAGCATTTGGCCCGCATTCAGCAACAGATTCCTGAAGTACGTGGCATTTGTGCTCAATTTGTACATGTTTTGCTTCTACATAAAGGCGTACAGGCAAGTACGCATTCCGCAGAGACTCGAAAAAAAATTAGTGC
>Ga0256847_1000356_pt1 | contig 29971 bp, 27 predicted proteins | sample TeddybearmetaG_FD_189099 | JGI IMG/M metagenome (GOLD analysis project Ga0256847, IMG submission 189099) | Hydrothermal vent microbial communities from East Pacific Rise, Pacific Ocean - Teddybear | ecosystem: Environmental > Aquatic > Marine > Hydrothermal vents | place: Pacific Ocean: East...
CCACGTTATTTTCCTTATACTGGTAAAACTAACTTTTATATCAGAGAATAAAAATTTAAATGGAATGAATTGTATTGGAAGCCTGAATGAATTGATTGAAACATTGGATGATTGTGAGCCTGAGGATTACGTTAAGTTGGCAAAGCATATGTCAATACCTAGAAGTGATTTTGAAAAATATGCACATTGGAAGCCGGATGGCTACGCCAGAAATTGTTTAGAAAGAACCGAAACTTATGAGTTGATTTTAATTTGTTGGAACCCAGGAGATGAAACACCTATACATTGTCACTCAGAACAACGTTGTTGGGTCTATCAAGTGGAGGGAAAGCTTCATGAAGTGCGCTATAGGGCTGATGAATCTGGCACCTTGGTGGATTGTAACAAAATGGAACTTACCGAAGGACGTCTTACCTATATGGAAGATTCAATGGGGTATCATACGTTAAAAAACCATTCCGACGATAGAGCGATGAGCTTACATTTATATATTTCACCAATAGATTCCTGTAAAGTTTTTGATGATACCGAAGACTCCTACACGGTAAAGGAATTAAAATATGATAGCTATAAAGGTGTTTTGAACGAAACACTAATTTCTTCTTGATGGGGGCTTTGAATGCCTAGAAATTTATAACAAATTGAAATTGTAAAAACAAAAAAAGCTTCGGAAAATCCCGAAGCTTTTTTTTGTTTGATCATAGTTCTCAACTCATTTTATTATAAATAAGTCCGGTAAAAAGACCCATTACAGCGAAGAATACAAGATAAATCACAAAATTCATGATTACTCCGGTAAGATCCATCAAATTGCCCGTGGCATAATTAATCAATCCGCTTCCAAGACCAACGAGAAGGGCCATGAATGCACCATACTTAATACCACTTGCGGCGCTATAATTGTCTCTTCCGTATTTTCCATAAACGGTAGAAAACGCGAAGCCTTGAACAAGGCACCCCAATACGAGATACATCATGTCCGGTGGGTCTTTCATAATTCCTTCCATTAACATATGATCCGCCATTATGGGCTCTCCAATAATTCCCCATAAAAGGAAACCACCTCCCACCCCCCATACTGTGGCCACAAGTGTACTAATTAAATTTGCTTTTGAAAACATAACGAATTGGTTTAAGTTGTTAATAGGCAGAAATTTACAAAATAATTTAACTAAATATTTACCCTATCTAAACTTCTATGAACCAACATATTAACAAATTCACCGATTTTAGTCAGTCTACCTAATTGTTTCCACCTATTTAAATATGCGTAATTTTATGCTGTGAATACACATTATGATATTTTAGTTATTGGAGGTGGAGCCGCTGGTTTTTTTACCGCCATTAATGCCGCCGAAATGAATCCTTCAAAACGAATCGGACTTTTGGAACGCGGTAAGGACGTCCTAACCAAGGTTAAGATTTCCGGAGGAGGACGTTGCAATGTTACTCATGCTCAATACGACCCTAGAGAACTGTCAAAAAATTACCCCCGAGGTGAAAAAGAACTATTAGGACCTTTCCATAGTTTCATGACTGGCGATACCGTAGCTTGGTTTGAAAGTAAAGGGGTCCAATTAAAAACAGAAGCTGACGGAAGAATGTTTCCGGTCTCGGATAGTTCTCAAACTATTATTGATTGTTTCCTTGCGGAGACGGAACGACTTTCAATTGACGTGTTGCTTAATAATTCTGTAAAGAGTGTATCCAAGACCGATGCGGTTTGGAGCATAGAAACAACCGCCCAAGTATTAGAAGCTAAGGTGTTGGTCGTCGCCTCAGGTAGCAACCCGAAAATATGGAAACTCATGGAGCAGTTAGGTCACACCATCGTGCTTCCGGTTCCTTCCTTATTCACCTTCAATATTAAAGATAGTCGGATTTTAGATTTGCCTGGTGTAAGTACTCCCGCAAGTATTAAAGTTTTGAACGAGAAAGGAAAGGTCGAGTTGGAAAGCGATGGTCCTTTACTGATAACACATTGGGGGATGAGTGGTCCTGCCATCTTAAAACTTTCGGCCTGGGGAGCGCGAATTTTGGCGCCTAGAGAGTATCGGTTTACCATTATCGTAAATTGGTTGCCAGAACTTTCTGAAGATGAAGTTCTTGAAGCTCTTGTGGCAAATAAAGGGGAGTTTTCTAAACAAACGATTCTAAAATATGCTCATTTCGGATTGCCCAAACGCCTTTGGAGGAATGTAGTGAAGGCCGTGGGTATTGACGCAACTGAAACATGGGCCGAGATTACTAAAAGGAAACTGCAAAACTTAGCACAGCAACTTACGGCCTCCTATTTTGAGGTTAACGGAAAAAGCACGTTTAAGGAGGAATTTGTTACTGCAGGGGGGGTGGACCTAAAAGAAGTGAATTTTAAAACCTTTGAAAGTAAAAAATGCCCCGGACTTTATTTCGCCGGAGAAGTTTTGAACATCGATGCTATTACTGGTGGATTTAACTTCCAAAATGCTTGGACTGGTGCATTTATGGTCGCTCAGGCAATTACGAAACAACTATGAAAACATATATAGCTTTACTCAGAGGGATTAATGTGAGTGGCCAAAAGAAGATTTTGATGGTCGATCTAAGAGCCTTGTTTGAATCCATTGGTTTTAAGGAGGTACGCACCTATATTCAAAGTGGAAATGTGGTTTTTTTAGCGGAAGAGGCCTCTGGTTTGGCCGACGCTATTTCAACTGCTATTTTCAAAAAGTACGGGTGGGAAGTTCCTGTTTTGATACGCACTGCAGCCGAAATAGTTAGCGTTCTTTCTAATTGTCCCTTTTCCGAAGAAAAGAAAGTAAAAAGCTACTTTACCCTGTTTCAGGAGATTCCAGCGGAAGAAAATATACAGGAGGTTGCTGACTTAAATTTCCCCGGGGAAGAATTTCAGATCACTCCAACCTGCCTTTATTATTTCTGCGCCACGGGTTATGGAAGAGTGAAAATGAGCAATAATTTGATCGAACGTAAGCTGAAAGTTAGAGCCACTACGCGAAATTATAGGACGTTACTAAAATTAGTGGAATTAGGGGCCTAATTATTCTACTATATAAACAGCTCCCGATTGAGTAGCACTATTGTCGGATTGATTCCCATTAATTCCAGTTGCATTTGAACTTTCACCAAGTGCTCCGAAAGCTAGGTATAGCCCATCGGCACTTAATGAAACTACGCCTGAGTAGTCACCGGTTTCGGGATTTGAGGCTTTTACGTAGGATTCCTGAACCCAGGCGTTTCCACATCGGTTGAAAACATAAGTAGCTCCCGAAACAGCTGCGCTATTATTGGATTGATTCCCGTTGATACCAGTAGCATTGGAGCCTTCACGCCTGGAGCCCACAGCCAGTTTCGACCCATACTTGCTAAGGCTTACAGTCGCGCCGAACTCGTCATCCAAATCAGGATTTGAAGCTTTGATATAGGCTTCCTGAGTCCAAGTGGCGCCATTTCTGCTAAACATATACACCGCCCCATAATCATCAAATGATCCTGCTTGGGTTTGACTTCCATTAATCCCGGAGGATGGCCCGTCCTCTAATGCAGCTGACGCAGCTAATCGAGATCCATCATAGTCAAAACTCAAAGCAGTTCCAAAGAGATTGGATACTTTTGTGTTTGACCCTTTAATATAGACTTCTTGAGTCCAAGTGGTACCACTCCTGAAAAAAACATAAACAGCACCGGCCCTGCTGGCACTATTGTCATTCTGATTGCCATTGATCCCTGTTGTATTGGATCTTTCCTGAGTAGCTCCTACGGCTAACCGGGTTCCATCTCCACTGAGATCCAGAACACGACCGAAATGGTCGCCTGCACCCGTGTTGGAAGCTTTAAGGTAAGCCTCCTGAGTCCAAGTCGTTCCATTTCTACTAAATACATATGCAGCTCCAGACTCGGATGAACTGTTATTAAACTGATTTCCATTTACCCCGGTGGCATTGGAACTTTCTCGATATGAACCTACGGCTAATCTTGACCCATCGGCGCTCATACTTATATTAATTCCATTTCCAAAGCTATCACCTGCTTCAGAATTTGAAGATTTAATATAGGCTTCCTGTGTCCATGTAGAACCACTTCTTATAAAAATGTAAACAGCTCCTGAAACATTAGCACTGTTGTCGGTTTGATTACCATTTATTCCAGTTGCGTTCGAATCTTCTCCATAGGCTGTAACGGCTAATCTAGTACCATCATCACTAAGACAAATAGCAGTACCGAATGAATCATTTGCTTCTGAATTTGAAGCCTTGATATAAGCTTCCTGAGACCACACCAATCCATCTCTTTTGAAAATATAGACAGCTCCACTAGCGGATGCTGCATTGTTCCCCTGATTACCTCCTATACCTGTGGCATTTGAATCTTCACTAGCAGCAGTTACCGCCAGGCGGGTTCCATCCTCACTGATACTCACGGTATATCCAAATTGATCTCCTGTTTCACTATTTGAAGATTTGAGATAATTTGAATTGGAACTAAAAGGGGGTCGTGTGACTCCTAACATTGGATTTCCCGAATCGTCACAGGTACATATCCATGACCCATCAATGCGAAAACAGGTCTGATCCCGAGAAATATCATAAACGACAGTTCCATCGACAGGATCATTTCCATTGCCATCCGTCACATCTTCAATTTTTGTCACTCTTGGAACCACCAATCCGGCGTTTTCTGAAGTGATGTCGAGTATACCTTTTGGTGTTATTGTTCCCGTTCCCACCTGTGCCGAAATGCAGAAGGGGATTAGAAGTAGTAGTGAAATAAAGATTTTCATAATCATTAATTTTTGATTACATTTTGATCATTACTGCCTGCGTTCTTTACATAGATCCCATTTTCAGATGGGCTTGAAGTTCGATTTAGCGGTGGAGGAGGTCCCGGTACTGGTGTGGTTATAGCAATACTTGCGTCGTTTGCAATACAAATCCATATACTTGATATTCTAAAACAGATTTTGTTTCTGGAAACATCATAAACAATAGTGCCATCCTCAGCAAGCCCGCTATTATTGTTGGTTACGTCTTCGATGCTTGTAACTCTAGGAAGAACAAGTCCTAGTGTTGATGAGGAAATATCCAAAGCACCCTTTGGATTGTTTGTTCCAATTCCAACCTGTGTTAGACCTAAGGTTGGAATGAGAAATAGGAAAAAAAGTAGCTTTTTCATAAGAATCAAATTAATATAGCACAAGCAGGTGGTTCGGGGAGATTTCGGGCAAAAAGAGATTCAAGTATTAATCCCCACATCAATACATCGAATCCCTTTGAAAATGTCATCATATATTATTCCGAAGAATAAAAATTAGCTAGGCTTGGAGACGAGTTTTACCCCAGTCCATGCTCCACCAATGACAAACAACGCTAAACCAGACAACCGAAGTAAATTAAATCCTCCCGACGGACTTTCCATATTGAATTTGAAGATGGAATTCCCATAAGCATCGGTATCTACTTTAATATTTGTTGCCGTTTCTGGTAATTCAATGGTATAGGTTTGCTGAATAGTTCCACCTAATTCTGGTGGGCTACTTACGAGCATATATTTGTTCTCTGTGAGTTTGGTGAGATTAGCATCTTTTTGATCGGTTTCTACAATCCAAGTACCACGTTTGTCGATGTCACAGGCCCCATAGGCGTTAAGACTAAGTTCGAAAGAACGGTTCATTTCATCTTTTTCCAATTTGAAACCGTCTAGGAAATAACCAGGCATTCCTCGCTCCACTTCACGTTTCAAAGCTGCTGGATTGTTTCCCAATGAGCCCTGCCACATTTGCCACTGTTGGGCATTCATGGTCATGGCAATTTTAATTTTTGCATTCCCAATGGAATCTATCCGCATGTTAATTTTTTGCTGTAGTTGTTGTCCATAGATGGTACCTATAAAAAGCACAAATACTAGCGTTATCAGTTTTCTGTAATTTTTCATGATGTTTATCTTATGCTGTTAAACAATTGGTTAATGGTTCCCGACGTGGACTGGAATAAATAGTCTGGCGATCCAATGGCCACTACTCGAATTCCTCCATTTTTCCGAAGCGTCTTTGCGACCCAAGTATAGGTTCCTTCATTGGAATAGGTGTTTCCATATACGGTGCTTCCGTCCATTTCAAATTCGATACTCATACCGTAGTTATAAAGGGCGCTGCTAATGGCATTCATGGCATCCGCTCCATTCGAAGCAGCAACATCATACACCGAAATACTCACGCTTTGATCAGGTGACGTGGCTTGGGCCGTTAAAATTGGTATTTGAGGTGCAGGACGCATCATAGTTTGCCACCCCTGAGGAACGGCCAACGAAAGCGCTCGTCTACTACTGTTGCTGCCTCCACTGCCTCCACTGCCTCCACCTGAGTTGGAGCTACCTCCGCCAGAATTGGACGCCACAGGTGTTGAATTCCCACCGTTAGTAGTTGTGATTAATCCTCCATTCGCCCAGGAGGCAACGATGTCATCGACTTTTTTCCGTAGAAAAGAATCGTCTTTAAGAGCCATAGGAGTCGCACCTTCCTTATTTACCATATGAATGTCTACTTTGGTGTACCGGGGATCTCCCATTTGTTCCTTTTCAAAGAATTCTTTCAATTGGGTCATTCCTGCCGCAAAGGCATCTTCGGCAGAAGCTATTTTGCCCAAACCTTCCCCGCCGATACCAGTAGCTTCGATGGCATAATATTGGCCATTAAGTCTGAATCCCGGATAAGCATGTCCCGGAACTAGGAAAATAAAGGGATCGAGTCCCGCATTAGACAAAATACTTGCGTATAAGAGGCTTAATTCCAAACATAGTCCCGTATTCCCGGTAATGACCTCCCGTGGCAATCGGTTTTGTTGGGAAAATGCTGACACATCCTGAAGGGTTTCAGGAATCCCTTTGGTACCACTATACACCATATGTGATAATAAGGTGGCATTATAGATTCCTACTAAAAATCGGACTGCTTCGTTTGGGTCTTTTGAGGCAGAAGCGGCTTCACCCATCAATATTTTTTCTTGAATATTTTGAGTATAATATTGCACGATCGGGTCGTTCGGCGTTACAAAACAGGCCAGTAGTGCATCGTTATTATACACGTCAGCCCAACCTGAAATCTCACTGGCGGGAATATTGGTAAACATATACTCGCTGCGATTGCTTATTCTGAATCCAAATTCCTCCTCGATCATGTCGTCTTCCGAAGCACCGTCCCAAGTAATTTCAATTTCGGCCTTTTCGGTAGATTCAGTCATTTTCTCAGCGATGCTTTCGGGAAGCTTGGGATAACATCGCACCGAGGCTGTTTGCCCCGAGAACATTTCACCAATGACATCCAACTCTGTCCATTCTACATATCCCGGGATGCGATATCGTACCGTAACATCCTCCAAGGTGTTTTTTGACGTATTTGTAATCTTGGCTTTGAACAAATAGTACTTACCACCTAATGCTTCTTCATTTGCATAAACATTATGTGCCGCAGGCATTAGGGTTGCTGTTTTTTCAATATCAATATCGAGACTCCCAGAGCCTTGATTCGACAAGAGGAAGCTAGCTCCAAAAAGAAGGAGACCAAGACCACTTAAAAGTAATGGAATAAGAAGTTTTTTCATGAGTTCTATTTTTTCTGAATTAGTTTTTGAGCACTTTAAAAGTGATCACATTATTGCTAGGAGTTGTTAGCGTTACAAAGTAGACTCCGGTTTCACCTTTGATAAAGTGGTGGATATTTTGACTGTTTTTAAATGTTTTCTGCTGAAGGGTTTGCCCTAGTATGTTTTGAACTGTGAGGCCCATTTCAGCGTAAAAAGCACCAAAGTCAATTTCAATTTTGCCACTCGTTGGATTAGGGTAAAGCCGTGGGCTTTCAAAAGTGGGTTGGTCTGTAACGGATAGTACCCCTGACATATCGAATCCTGCTACAAATTCCTCCTCGCCGCCAGAGGGAGTTTCATTTCCAGCAAAGACAATATTTTGCCCATCACCAGTAATATCCACATGCCCATTGGCGGCTTCATCGTCGGCGGATCCGTTGATCACGTCTCCGGCCAATTGCCATTGGTTATTGATTACTTGATACACAAAAATATCGGAGACGCCTACAATAGGATTGTCATCTGCCGTTCCAAGAATAAAAATGTTACCGCTATTTGAGGAGCGAAGCGTCATCCCAAAATTATTATCGATTACTATGGGCAACTCGGGCAAAGACGCTACCCAGTCATTGCCTTGATAATCATAAGTGGTGACATAACCATTGGGCATGTCGTCAATTCGGGTAGTTGCTATTAGTCGATTCCCACTGGCCGAAATAGCAAAACCTTCGGTAAGTACTTCTCCTGTTGCTGACCCCAGGGTTGTCGCTACAACCGTCCAGGTACCGCCTGAAAAGTCATGGGTCTTCAATTCGAACCCAAGGTTACCTGTTGTATACTGAACTACGATGCGTTCACCATCATTCGACAATGAAAAGGCCCCAAATTGGGATGCATCGAAGCCGTCACCTAATTCCGTCCAAATATTGTTTATAAGCTTGTAAACTCGCACGGTTTTGTCGACATTAAAGCCTGTATAGCCAACACCTAAGATCTCACCATTTGCCGAAAACTCTAGATTGCCAACCCCAGAAATTTCAGGGACCGTGATATCACCTCCAATTTGCTCCCATTGATTGTTCGTCCAGTCATAAACCTTCACCTTCTCATCACCGCCCACAGCCACTCGATCTCCACTAGGGGCTATTTCCGTCGCCCTTCCAAATCGTTCGGATTCGTTTTCTCCTTCGAGATCATCGCCCAGTTGCTGCCAATTATTATTTACAAGTTCAAAGACCAGTGCGACGCCGGCTGAGGTATTCCCGTTGACATCGGTAAAGGCAGCTCCAGCAATGATTCGGTTTCCGCTATCGCTTATGGCGACAGATCTTTCGAGACCAAAATACACGCCGCCTCCGGTAATGATATCTCCTTTCTGAGTTTGAGCGAGTAAAGGATAGTTTAAAAAGAATAAAATAGATATAACTGTAAGGAAGGTTGTCGTTGTTTTCATGTCCGTGTGATTTTATTGGTTACAAATACATCGAACACCTTGTAAATTGTCATCATGTTTTATTCTGAAGAAAATAGAAGCGTGTCCAAAAATTCGAACTGGAAAGAAATAAAAATACCTGAATTGGCAGCTAGGCTTTTTTCTTTTTTAAGAAGTAAAAGAAGTAAAAGAAGATAGTAAGAAGAACCGCGCCACACAGTACCCAAATCCAAAAAGGCATTCCTGAAGATAAGTCAATTGCTGAAGCATCACCCATCAGTACCAGCCCTGCCCAATATTGGGGTTCAATCATACGGCCGTTTGCAGAGGAGAGATAGGTGAGTTTGGCGTTTCGTAAAGCCTCGTCTTTTGACATGCCTTTTTTAAGGTTTTCATAAAAATGGCCAATGATTTCTGTGCTGGATTTTTCATCTATTTTCCAAAGGCTAGTCAAGATGCTTTCACTGCCCGCATAATTAAAAGCGTGTGCGAGGGAGATCATTCCTTCACCAGCCTGGAAGGTGGGTTTACCAGTTTCACAAGCGGTTAGGATCGCCAGATTGGAAGAAAGATTCTGATTGTATATTTCGTAGGTATATAAGTAATTATCGGCCAGCTTATTTTCATCGGTCAAGTTTTTGGCGAAAACCAATCGAGATAGTTCTGGGTTCAAGTTATTGGATTCAGCATGGGTCGCAATATGAATAATCTTGTGCTCTTTGGCATTGGTAGTGAACAGTTGTTTGGTAGATCTTTCATTGAGGAAAGAGTTGCCATTGAAACGTTCGGAGTACTCCTTGGCAATGGCCACACTAAAGGGCTGCGGAAGTAAAGTTAAATAGGTTTTATCCAGATCGATCGAATCGGAAACGGCCACCTGATACTCTTGCTTCATCGTATCGTTAAACTCGGGTGCAAAGGCGATAAAGTTTTCTTCGTAAGGAAGGGTATTTTGGTCCTCATGCAACAGCAGCAGGCTATAATTATAAGAAATGCTGTGTTTTGCCAAGAGGCTTTGCGTTGCCAATTCATTGAAAGCAGTAATTTCAACAGGCGTTAATGTTTCAAAACTTAAATTGAAAAGAGCACCGTCGGGAATAATAATAATTTTTTCTGAAGTCACCAAGGTTTCTATGGGTTGCCACAGCTGCTCATACAATTGGTGATATAACCGAGCAATTACCTGAAGATCGCCCTGGTATTCTCCAAGTTGCGCAATGTTTTCAGTGAGTTTATCTGAAGATAAGGCAACCATCTTCTTTTCAGTTTTAGAAACCACCAAGACGTACAACTCCTTCTCAACAAATAAATATCGTACCACCGTCGTATGATCTGGAATGGTTTGCTGTAGGCTGTCAATGGGTTGCTCTATCTGCATATAGCGCATTTTGTAATATCGGGGATAGTTCCGTTTCAACGAATCCAAGAATGTGTTCCATGCATTATTTGCATTAAAAAAGGCCTCCATGCTATTGCCCTTATTGTATGCCGAAAGCTGTTCCTTTAACTCGAATTCTCGCTCTAAAGTTTTTTTAGGAATATTAGAAAAAGCTACATCTTTTAGATTCAAACGTGAACGAATGCGTGTATAAAGTGCAGACTCATGCAGGCTTACCATATCATCTAAATAATCTTCATCTTGCGTAATGGCATACAAATCCCACCGCAATTGTTTGGTAAAATTAATGAGATCGTTGTTGTCAATAAGAAGTAAATTGAGGTCTTCCTGCGTTTTTATGTTCGTCTTTCGACGGTCTAGAATGGCCAATCCTTTTTGTACTTCTGCTAACAATGAGACGAGTTGTTGTTTGTCCCTCTTATCGTTCAAATGATATTTGGATTTGGCTCGAAGGTAGAGCGCTCGTGGCTTTCTCATTTCATTTTGAATAGAATCGAGCGTACCATTCAAACTTAAATTCTGATTCGAAAAATAAGATAAGGCCTCATTGCTGTAGGTCAGAGCATTTTGGTAGTCTTCCAAAGTAAAGTGAATAAAAGCAAGGTTTTCAATATGATTAAAAGTAATTAAATCGTTTTTAAATCCATCTTTTTTGGTGAAACCGTAACTCTCTTCTGCCAAGGTGATGGCCTTTTCTCTTTGACCAATAGTGGCATAAAACCGAGACATTTCTCCAAGTGCATCTAGGAAAACTAGAGAGTAAGTGCCTGTAAAGTCTTTTCTGTAGATTTCCTCACAAGCTTCGTAGGTTTTTTGTGCGTTTTCCAAGTCCTCAACATTTTCATAAATTGAGGCTCTAATCATAAGCGCATAGGTATGGGCAAACGGAATTTTATCTATATGCTCCAATCCTTTGTCCGTAAAGGCCCCGGCCTCCTCATAATTCCTTGCCACCAGACTTATGTGTCCAATAATTAGCCTAGAAATGGCCAAATTAGGGTCGTCATCTTCCAAGAATTTGAGTTTTTCATTATAAGAATACTTTACTAGTTCCAGCCCGCGTTCATTTTCTCCAAATCCTCTGTAAAATCCACCTAAATTATCAATACAAGCGAGGCGCTTTTTTTTTCCTTCAAGCCTCTCTTCTCCACTCTCACCCTGTTTACTGTATTCCTGAAAGTCGAAAATGGCTTCTTTCATCCAGGTGATGGACGCCTCTGTTTGACCCGAATTGAAAAGATTGAGAGAAATACGATTTTTAAGAAACCCTTCATTGTAAAACTCATTTTTCGGGCTTTTATTCAACGTCTTTAGAACAGCCAGAGATTGCTTGAAATAGAAGGTAGAGCTATCTAATTGAAGCGCGTTCTGTTTTACAATTCCTATCTCCTTAAAGCGTTCGTATTCTTTTTGATTTTTCGAAGCGGAAAGTGTGTCGCTTTGGCCCAGCAATGTATACCCATAGGAAAAAAACAGGATGAGAAGAAGGCTTGCAAATCGCCCAAAACCGATCGTCATATTTGGAATAGTTAGTCGTTTAATTCAGAAAGTAATTGTGTTGCACTTTCTGTTCCACTAAAGGTAAGATATTTTTTTGCATCCTCCACATTATCAGCTTTTAAGTAAGCCAATCCTAAATAATACGCAGTCTCTTTTTTAAAGGAAATGCTCTCTTTTTCAGTTAGGTTTTTAAGGTAATTAATCGCTTTCTTTTCGTCTCCATCGGCCAAATGTGCCACACCCATAAAATAGTGCAACGTATCGTTCTGTTGATCCGAAGAGAGCAGTGTTTGCCATTTACTAATGGCAGTTTTGTACTCACCTTGTTTGTAATTAACCATAGCGTCGTAAAACTCAAAGTTTTTGGTAACCCCCATAGTGGTTGGTAAACCAGGGTCTGGCGTGAAATGCTTGGCAAACAATTGTTCCGTTGAAGAGGATCGACTTTCCAACCAAAAAGTGCCTACAAAGATGATGACCGCTGCGGCTGCCATAAACTTAATGATCTTTATTCGCGTCTTTTTTAATTTAGTAGTTGTTGCTGAAGTTGATTTATGAGGTTCCAAGGTCTTCACAGGCACCATATCATCATGAAACTCGTCCAAATTGCTTTTTAAGGAGGCACTTTCAACGCCTAGCAACATGACTTTGACATCGGCTACCAATAACTTAAATGCCTCATCGGTGTTTAATTGCTGCTCGAACTGCCTTCTTTGTTCATCCGGCATGGTGTCATTTAAGTAGCGCTCAATACGCTCTAACTGATCTTGTGTTATGTTGTTATTTGAATTCACTTTTTAATTAATTTGGGGATACTAATTCTCTTAATTTTTGAATACAACGATATTTTTTATTACGCGCCGATGCCTCGCCTATATTAAATGCTACGGCTATTTCTCGTAAGGATTTCTTCTGAAAATAAAATACTTCCAGCAACTTTTTACATTCGCTACCCAAATGATTAAAGGCCTCCATAGCTAAATTTTTTGGGTTGTATTCTTCCTCAGTAATATCATACTCGTTCATGGTGGTGTCTTCATCTTTTATCAAAAATCCCTCGGCGATTTGCGATGTTTTCTTATAAAGAGAAGAGCGTAAAAAATCGATCCATTTGTTCTTTGCAATTTGGTACAAATATCCCTGCAATGCTGTTTCATTGGTGGGTGTAAATTTGTCCGCCTTGATGTTTTGGTACATGGCAATAAATGCCTCTTGATAGGTATCTTTCGCTTGGGGCATGGATCCGTTATTTTTCAGAATAAAAACTTCTACTTTTTTATAGTTGTCCTGATAAAGTTGTTTCAGCACCATATTATCATTGGCTTTTATGGCCAAAATAACCTTATACTGATGTTCTATTTGCTTAGTTTCCCTCATCTTAGATAGCTATGGGAAAGTTACACAAATTTTCAATTCACTTTAGCTGCACTTTTCAACCATACATCGTGAAAGTGGCAAAACGTCATCATTGTTTATTTTTTTCAGAAAAGAGTAGAGCGATTTTTTGGCCCTTAGCGATGGACTGGAATTGATTATATTTGTTGCTGAAACTACCACCCATGACTGAACAGGATTTTATTCCGAAGCCCTATAAAGAATCTCCTAAGAATGGAATTGTTTCTTATCAATCGCCTAGTAACATTGCTTTGGTGAAATATTGGGGGAAACACGGCGAGCAATTGCCCGAAAATGCTTCCATTAGTTTCACACTTTCTAACTGCCACACCCAAACGGAACTTCATTTTGAAGAAAAAACAGGAAATGATTTTGATTTTGAGGTGTTTTTGGATGGAAATAAAGAGGTAGGATTTGAACCGAAAATCCATAATTTTTTTGAACGTGTAGAGTCTTATCTTCCTTTTCTTCGGAAGTATAGGTTTGTGATCAAAACAAGCAATAGCTTCCCGCACAGCAGCGGAATTGCTTCCTCGGCAAGTGGTATGAGTGCTTTGGCCTTGTGTTTGTTGGAAATGGAGCGCTCTATGATCGAAGGAGAAATTAGGGAAGACTATTTCAACAAAAAAGCATCCTTTTTGGCTCGGTTGGGTTCAGGAAGTGCATCCAGAAGTATCGAAGGGCCTATAGTGGTTTGGGGCGTTCACCCCTATATAGTTGGATCCACAAATTTGTATAGCGTCAAGTTTGAAGGGAATGTCCATAAAAATTTCGAAAATTATCAAGACAGCATCTTATTGGTGGACAAAGGAGAAAAACAAGTGAGTAGCACGGTGGGGCATAATTTAATGCACAACCATCCATACGCCCAACAGCGATTTGTTACTGCTAATGAAAATTTGTCTAAACTCACCGTTGTTTTAGCGAGTGGAGATCTTTCAGAATTTATCAAAATTGTGGAAAGTGAAGCCCTGCAGTTGCACGCTATGATGATGAGTTCAAGGCCTTATTTTATTTTAATGAAACCCAATACTTTGGAGATCATCAATCGTATTTGGGTCTATCGAAAAGCGACCAAAAGCAAGCTTTGTTTTACCTTAGATGCGGGTGCTAACGTACATGTATTGTACCCTAAGTCTGAAAAGGAAATTGTCAAGGCTTTCATTCAAGCTGAACTAGCTCCCTATTGTAAAAATGGAGAGTTTATCTTAGATGAAACCGGTTTGGGAGCTTTAAAATTATAGTTTCTTCTGTTAATATTACTTCAAAACCATTCGAGTAGTCGCCAATATAGTGGAATCTGTTTCCAATTGAGCGAAGTATAATCCGCTGGGAAGATTGCCTCGATTAAAGCTGTTGTTTTCAGTAGAAAAATCATCTCTACGAATAATCTCCTGCCCTAGGTAATTGTAAATAACCAAACGGGTGTTTTCAAAATTAGTCACTTCCGAAGAAAAACTAAATGAAGCTTCATTAACCACGGGGTTTGGCATAATAAAGAATTCAATTTTCAGAGAAGAAACGTCATCAATTCCTAAAACAACAATGTCTGAAACGACCAAAGTGACATCATTCGGATTGCAGATGATTTCAAAAGTATATTCAAATCCGTCGAAAGACGCTGTAGTGGTTTCGGGAAAGAGGCAGGTGTTTCCGTTGGGGCTCCAGGTGACTACTTTAAATGAGTCCCCAAGTTCTGGCGCATATTGTAGATTAATATCCAAAACACCATCCATGAATGGGAATCCCACAACGATAACACTGTCAAATTCACCGCTTTCCGTTCCAGCAATATCTAATTCGAGGTTACCTCCATTCAAAGAAAAATTATTGGTCACATCCAAGGTCCCAATTTCCGGAGAACTACCCGGAGATATAGTACCCATGTTTATAAAAGTAGTGGTGATATCATAAGTTCCATTGCCAATAACACGTCCTGAAGGGAAATTGGTAAAGATAGAAGTGCCGGCCAGCAACAAAAATATTTGATCCTCCATTACCTCAAAAACCCCTTCATTATTAATAGCCATGATGAGGTAGAAGTTACCGATGGAGGTGACCCCATCAGGAGTTTTTATAACGGTTCCAGCATTATTGAGTACAGATGTAGTACTTAGTTGTAAAAACCCGCCCACACTAGCTATTTCTAAAATTCCTGTGCTGTTATTGTTAATGGTAGCTCCAAGGACCTTTGTTTGATTGGTATCGGTCACCAATAAGTGCCCGTTATTGTTGATGGTAGTATTTGATAGCGTTCGATTTTGAATACCCTCAAATAATAAAAGGCCGTCGTTTAGAATACCACTGCCTGATAGTATACCCGAAGTGAATTTAAAAGTTGCGCTTTCATGAATGGTAACAATAGAGCCAGTATTCAAGTTGCCATCTAATTCCAATGCGCCGTTGTTAAACAGGTCTATAGTGTAGGCTTCTGCATTACTCCCAGTGATAAGCACGGTCACATTGCCAACAATAGATACCGTGCTAGTTTCAATAGGAATCGTCCCTGCATCCCAATTGGAGGTATTAAACCACTCGTTGTCACCGCCATTGCCGGTCCAATTGTGTGTTTGGGCTATTACCATACAAGAAAAGGAGCTCATAAAGAGCAGTGCGAAAAGGTAAAATGTTTTCATGGCTGGTTGGATTTAATAGTTTCTAAGTTACAAAATGTCAATCTATTAAGTTTTCAGTTTTAATGTTTTATTCTGAAAAGGGCGCTTCATAATGTCCTATCTTTGCAACGAAATGGATTTTATAGCTAAATACTGTATATTTGGCTAACCAACTGTGATTACACTTATGCGCGGACCCCTTTTTTATTCAAAAATTCTACTCTTTGGTGAGTATGGGATTATTAAGGACTCAAAAGGTCTCTCTATTCCTTACAATTTTTACAAGGGTGCGCTCAAAATTGATGAGCATCACACAGTGTCTACCAAAAAGTCTAATGACAATTTGAAGCGCTTCGTTGCATATTTAGAACAGCTTTGTGAAGAAAAACCCTACCTAGTGACTTTCAATTTGGAGTCGCTAAGAGCGGATGTAGAACAAGGACTTTATTTTGATTCGAGCATACCTCAAGGATACGGAGTAGGAAGTAGCGGCGCATTGGTCGCAGCTATCTATGATAAATACGCCGATGATAAGATTACCGTTCTTGAAAACCTAACACGTGAAAAGTTATTACAACTGAAAGGAATTTTTGCAGCAATGGAATCTTTCTTTCATGGGAAATCTTCAGGTTTAGATCCGTTGAATAGTTATTTGAGCCTTCCTATACTAATCAATTCACAAGATAATATTGAACCTGCTGGTATTCCATCACAGACGGTGCACGGAGAAGGTGCTGTTTTCTTATTAGATAGTGGAAGTACAGGAGAAACTGCTCCAATGGTTCAGATTTTTATGAATAATATGAAACAAGAAGGTTTCAGAAATATGCTTAAAAATCAATTCGTAAAGCATACTGATGCTTGTGTTGAGGATTTTTTGAAGGGTGATGTGAAATCACTTTTTGGCAATATTAAACAGCTTTCAAAAGTGGTTTTGGATAATTTCAAACCTATGATTCCAGAGGAATTTCATAAACTTTGGAAGAAAGGAATCGAGACGAATGCTTATTACCTTAAGCTTTGTGGTTCCGGTGGGGGAGGTTATATGCTTGGATTTACCGAGGATATTGATAAGGCCCGCACTGCTCTAAAAGATTACAAACTGGAAGTAGTCTATAATTTCTAAAACACTGTAGCCATTGTCTATTATTCACATAGTAACTTAACCCATTGCTATGTTATTCAATTCACTTGAATTTGCCTTTTTTTTACCGATTGTTTTCGTACTGTATTGGTTTGTTACCAAACGTTCGCTAAAAATTCAAAACGCATTTTTATTACTAGCTAGTTATTTCTTTTATGGCTGGTGGGATTGGCGATTTCTATCTCTTATTGCCTTTAGTTCCTTAGTCGACTATCTCATTGGATTGCAACTAGCTTCTAGTGACGACCAAAAGCGTCGAAAGTTATTGTTAGGGATGAGTGTTTTAGTAAACCTCGGTTTTCTTGGCTTTTTCAAGTACTTTAATTTTTTTGCTGAAAGTTTTTCGCAAGCCTTCACCATGCTGGGTGAACCTATAGACGCCTCACGTTTACAAATCATCCTACCGGTTGGGATTAGTTTTTACACCTTCCAAACCTTGAGTTACACCATCGATATCTACCGACGAAAGTTGGAACCTACCAAAGATGTGATCTCATTCTTCGCCTTTGTTAGCTTCTTCCCGCAATTAGTGGCGGGCCCCATTGAGCGTGCTTCAAATTTACTGCCACAATTTTTAAAGAAACGTGAATTTAAATACGAAAATGCCGTCGATGGCTGTAAGCAGATACTCTGGGGTCTTTTTAAGAAAATGGTGATTGCCGATAACTGTGCGCAGTTTGTCAACGTGATTTTTAACGACCCGAGTGCACATTCGGGAAGTACTCTGGTATTGGGTGCTGTCTTATTTTCATTTCAGATTTATGGGGACTTTTCAGGGTACTCGGATATCGCTATCGGAGTTTCACGTTTGTTCGGTTTTAATTTGATGAAGAACTTTTCCTTCCCCTATTTTTCGAGAAATATTGGTGAGTTTTGGCGCCGTTGGCATATTTCGCTGTCCACCTGGTTTCGGGATTATTTATACATCCCCCTAGGAGGAAGTAGAGGAAATAAATGGAAACAAGTACGGAATATTTTTATCGTTTTTCTCATCAGTGGGTTTTGGCACGGAGCGAACTGGACCTTCCTATGTTGGGGAGCGCTGCACGCCCTATTGTTTGTTCCTTTGGTTTTGATGGGTCGCAATAGATCCTTTTTGGACACCGTGCAAACCAAATGGCTTTTTCCTTCTGTGAAAGAAGGGGCGCTTATTTTGTTCACCTATATGATGACCACCTTGGCCTGGGTGTTTTTTAGAGCAGATACTGTGGCAGATGCGATGTTATATTATGAAGGAATGCTCTCCAATTCTATGTGGACCATTCCGGAGTTATTTCAGCAAACAAAGATGAAACTAATCCTCTTATTCATTATCGGGTTTATGGTGCTAGAATGGATAGGTCGACATCAAGAATATGCCATTGAGAGATTAACAAACCGTTGGGCATTGCCACTGCGATATATGTTTTATTATGTGTTGGCTATCATCGTATTTTTGTTCAAAGGAAGTCAACAAGATTTTATTTATTTTCAATTTTAAAAGTGAAGCGATTTTTACTACATAGCGTATTGTTTTTGACTCTGGTTCTAGGAACCATAGCCTATGTATTCTATCAGGCCGATGGATATACCGACCCCTTCTACGCCCGATTTACATCCCCACCTCAAAGTTCTCTCATCATTGGCACATCCAAAGCGGCTCAAGGATTACGACCAGATGTGCTGAACAAAACATTGCCAGATTCGATCTATAACTTTGCTTTTACCGTAGCACATAGTCCGTATGGACCTGCCTATCTCAATGGAATAAAACGTAAACTTTCAGAAGTAGATACGACCAAAAACTCGATTTTTATTGTCACCGTGGACGCATGGAGTATTTCAGACGCCAATGAAGATCCCAATGATGAAACCCAATTCGATGAAAACAAAAGCTTCTTGAACAAGCTAACTACTGTTTCTTCAAAACCGAACATCCCATATTTGGTAGGCTATTACAAAAATAATTTCGCTAAAATATTCGATAAGGACACGGTTGCTTATTTGCACGATGATGGCTGGCTGGAAATTAATACTAGAATGGCGCCAGCTGTAATTGATATCCGGATTCAGAATAAGGCAACTTCACTTCAAGAGAAAAAAAACAGCTACCAACTCTCTAAAACGAGATTGTCCTATCTTTATGAAACAATTGAATATTTGAAAAAACGAGGAGAGGTATTTGTGATTACCTTACCTGTTCATCCAGAACTTACTGAATTAGATACGGCCGTTATTCCCGAATTCACCGAACTGATGTACACCTTGTCGCGAGATATTTATGTGCCATATTTGGATCTTTCCCATGAAAATGCTGCATACACTTATACCGATGGGATTCATCTGTATAAAGATTCGGCCCGGGAAGTAAGTGAGCGTGTTGCTCGTTGGATCAAATTAGAATCGAGACCTAAAAGATAATGATGCGATTTTGGGTTAAAATAAAAGTAGATGCTCAGTAGAAAACAGAAACATTTTTTACTCAAGTTTTTCAGCTTGTTTTCCGTCGTAAGAGGGTATAATATTCTGGTGATCATTGTCGCGCAGTATCTAACAGCTGTTTATATTTTAGCACCTCATTTACCTTTAAAAGGAGTGTTGCTGGATCTGAACCTTTTAATGTTGGTACTCGCTTCGGCTTCGGCTATTGCTGGAGGTTACATCATCAATAATTTTTACGATAGTGAGAAAGATTTAATCAATCGTCCCCACAAAACGATGTTGGACCGCTTGGTAAGTCAAAACATCAAGTTGTCGGCCTACTTTGTGCTCAATTTCATTTCTGTCATTTTTGCGAGTTATGTTTCCTTTAGAGCCGTATTATTCTTTTCCATTTACATTTTCGCAATTTGGTTCTATTCGCACAAGCTTAAAAAATATCTATTCATAGGGAATATTACTGCTGCTGTCTTAGCTGTAATTCCCTTCTTTGCGGTATTCATTTACTATAAAAACTTCGATCAGGTAATTTTTGTGCATGCTACCTTCCTGTTTCTGCTTATTTCAATGCGTGAGGTCATCAAAGATCTAATGAACCTCAAAGGAGATCTCGTTCAAAATTATCACACCATCCCCGTGGTGTATGGAGAAAAAGTAGCCAAGCAAATGCTCACGATATTAGGCGTTTTAACTTTGGTTCCAACCATATTGCTGATTACTAAATTCAAATTAGGATATATGAATTTCTATTTTTACGGAAGTATATTAGCCATGATCATTTTTATCACCGTACTCTGGAAGTCGAACCGCAAACTCCATTATATCATCTTGCACAATCTGTTAAAGCTCGTTATTGTAGTGGGTGTTTTCAGTATCGTGCTTATCAATATCGATTTGCTCCTCAACCGAATCTTTTAGTGACTTTGGGCGTTACCCTACTGCGTTCTCGTGAACTTCAAACTTTGTAGGGTCGGGTTTTCCGCTGTATCTTTTTATCGGTCAAGTTATATTTCCTTCGAAGTATCGTGAGAAAATGTAAGGAATTTTGGCCTGCATTGACCAATAAAAAGGATGCCGCTGCAACCCCTAACGCAAAAATTAATTACCCTTATATTTATAGGATGCAAAAAGAAAATCTCCTAAAGGTCGCCATGGCCCAAATTGCTCCAGTTTGGTTGGACAAGTTACGGACACTGGAAAAAATACAAACACAGATTATCGAAGCCGCAAAAAATGATGCCGAACTCATTATTTTCGGCGAAGGACTCTTGCCTGGTTACCCCTTTTGGCTGGCCTTAACAGGAGGCGCCGAATGGGATACTCAAGTCAACAAAGAATTACACGCCCACTATGTACGCAATTCGGTGACCATCGAAAATGGCGATTTGGATTCGGTCTGCGCGCTGGCAAAGAAGCATCACATCGCTGTGTATATAGGCATTATTGAACGCCCACTCGATCGCGGCGGACATAGCGTTTATGCATCCTTAGTTTATATTTCAGAAAAGGGAGAAATAAAATCGGTGCATCGAAAGTTGCAACCAACCTACGATGAGCGCCTCACTTGGTCTCCTGGCGATGGAAATGGCCTCCAGGTGCATCCGCTTAAGGAATTCACCCTCGGCGGGCTTAATTGCTGGGAAAACTGGATGCCTTTACCAAGAGCTGCTTTGTATGGGATGGGAGAGAATTTACACGTCGCAGTTTGGCCGGGAAGCGAACACAACACCAAGGACATTACCCGTTTTATAGCACGTGAGAGTAGGAGTTATGTAATTTCAGTTTCCTCCTTAATGACGTTGGAAGATTTCCCGCAAAACACCCCACATCTCGAAAAAATATTTGAAAAAGCGCCCAAGGTTTTGGCCAATGGCGGAAGTTGCATCGCTGGCCCCAATGGCCAATGGATAGTACCACCAGTTTTGGATGAGGAAGGTAATATTTATCAGACGCTGGACTTCAATCGTATTTATGAAGAGCGTCATAATTTTGACCCCGTAGGTCACTATTCTCGACCTGATGTCACGAGACTCGTAGTCAATCGAAAGCGTCAGTCTACTGTGGAGGTCAAGGACGAAGATTAGACCGCCTGTTTTCTATTAAAGTGATTGGCTTTGACACCATCCGAATTTTACTCATTGCCACCTATTTACAAAAGGCTTTGTTTATCTTTGCAAAAATTTTAAAGCCCGCAATTGCGGTAAAAAGTTATGAGTAAACAAGATAAGAAAGGAAAAGCCTACGGGAAAAAAGGAGGAGTCTCCAAAAAAGATCGTGGCTATGTAAAGGATAATGCTGCTGCCAAACCACAAAAGTCAAACACACCAAGACCGGCTAGTGATGGTATTCGATTAAATAAATACATTGCCAATAGTGGCATATGCTCACGCCGTGAGGCCGATTTATACATTCAAACGGGTCAAGTATCGGTGAATGGAAAGGTGGTCAATGAAATGGGATATAAGGTAAAGCCAAATGAGGAGGTTCGTTTTGATGGAAGACGTATTAGTCCTGAGCCTACTTCCTATGTGCTGCTCAATAAGCCAAAAGGGGTTGCCACTACTTCAAGCGAATCCAAGGGATTAACGGTAATGGATATCATTGCCAACGCGACCAGCGCACAGATCAAACCTTTTGGAAGATTGGGAAGAAATGCCACTGGACTATTGCTTTTTACCAACGATGATGTCTTCCGACAAAAATTCAGCAAAAAAGGGATGGACCGTTTGTTTCATATTGAATTGGACAAGAATTTAAAAGCCGCCGACCTTCAGAAAATTAGAGAAGGTTTGAAAATTGATGGGAAAGATGTGCATGTGGAAGAGGTTAGCTATGTGAATAACGCACCTAAGAAAGAGGTGGGATTGAAGATAAAGCACACTGGGAACAGTGTCATCCGAAGTATTTTTGACCAACTTAACTACAATGTGGTGAAAGTGGACTGTGTGACCTTGGGTCCATTGACCAAGAAGGATCTTCCAAGAGGACGCTACCGCCATCTTACCGAGCAAGAGATAAGTATGTTTAATATGCTATAATCTTAATTATTTAGAAGAGTACAATGGCGTCATCACTTCACATCTTTATTGTGATAATGATGTTTTTGAAGTTTTAAGCAGTAAGAGGATTCGTAGTTTTTTTTCTGAAGAATAACTCCCAGACAAAATACCCCAGAACACCTAAATATTCAAGAGCTACCAGCCATAAGTTCTCGGAAAAACCGTCCGCGACATAGGCCGAATAACTTAGCATGACCAATAAACTCCAAACTACGGGGAATTTATATTTGGTAAATATGGAAAGGACTAATGGAGTGGCGATATACCAGGGGTGTACCGTGGTTGACAATAAAAAGTAAACTGAGATCCCAAAAAGCAAAGTCGTTATCAATTGTTGAAGGCTACCATTTCTTCTAAAAAAAGTAAACAGCAATAGTATAAATATAATGACTAAGGGTAAAATTTTACCCACATCGGCTATGATATTCCAGCCGATAGTTTGGAAGCCAATCCATCTAATAATATAGTAGACACTTGCGTTAAATTCGAAGTCTTGGAACCAGAGTGCAATGGTGCCTGAAAAGTTCGAGATAAATTCCGAAGATAAAAAAGGAGCAAAACTGAAGCCAATGGTAAGGAGCGTAATGGCGTAGAACTTTGTCAAATGCCAAAAGCCTCTTCCGATGCCATCTTTCTTGACAAAAAACTGAAAAAACAGCGGTAACAATAGCAAAGGCAGCAGCTTGACAGAAACAGAAACGCCCAATAATATTGCCGCCCACAACCAGCGCCCTTTGAAAAGGAGATACAAGGCCCAAACCACGAAAAAGAGCATGACGCCTTCAAAATGAAGGTTTCCAGTGAGTTCAATGATGATGAAGGGGTTGAGAAAATACCAAAAAATGTTCTTGATAGGTAGTTTTAACCCCTCCAATAGTTTTTTACCGAAATATAGAATTCCAATATCGGCTGCTATTATAAGTATTCGGATGACGATGGTGGCGCCTAAAATACTCTTCCCACTCAACAAAGCGGCTATAGCAAAGAATAGTTGATTGATGGGTGGATAATTGCTGTAATGGCCTCCGTTTAAGGGTCCCATCCCCGCGTAAAGCTCATTTGCCTGATTTACAACTTCATTTCCAGCTTCCAAATAAACTTCGGGAGTTACTAAGTAAGGATTAATGCCTTGTATGATCAATCTTCCGTCCCAAAGGAAGCGATAAAAATCCTGTGATAAATTAGGAATAGCAGGCAAAAATAGAAGACGAAATACTACTCCAATTCCGGCAAGCAACCAGAAATTCCAACCATAGACTTTAATGAGTTGGAAGGTGACAAAAAATAGGGCGCCTATAAGTGAGATCAATTTTATAAAATCATGTCGTACGAGGTCGTACCCAAAACTACCATACAAAAGTGCCCCAAGAAGGGCAAAAAGCAAGGCGATTTTATTTGTTTTAATAAAGTTCAAGTGTTATTCTACTATTTGATTCGACATTCTTTTATAGAACATAGTTATCACAATCCGATATAAAATGCCTCCTAAATGGTCGGTATCGATCACCGAAGCTAACGTATTAATCCTGCCATTCAACAATAAAGAGGTTAGTATCTCTACCGCCCCCATTGTTTCGGTTAGAAGAGAAAGCTAAGTATTTCCCATCATTGGAGAACACTGGAAATGCATCAAAGGTCTCTCCATGAGTCACGCGCTCTAGGTTTTTTCCGTCAAGATCGATCAGGTATAAGTTGAATGGAAAGCCTCGTTCCGCTTCAAAATTACTACTGAATAATATCTTCTTACCGCTAGGGTGAAAGAAGGGACTCCAATTGGCATTACCCAAATTAGTAAGCTGTCTTAATTCGCTTCCATCTGCTTTACAAATGAAAAGTTCCATTTCGGTGGGTTGCACCAAACCTTGCGCTAATAAGTCCTTGTATTGTTTTACTTCGGCTGCTGTCTTAGGACGAGAGGATCTGAAAATTAAATGAGTTCCATCTGGTGAAAAGAAGGCTCCGCCGTCATAACCTAGCTGGTCCGTAATTTGTTTTACATCGCTGCCATCTATATTCATGGTGTATAGTTCCAAATCACCGCTGCGCATGGACGTAAACACTATTTTATCGCCTTGAGGAGATACGGTAGCTTCGGCGTCATAGCCAGGTTCATTGGTAAGCTGTCCTGTAATATTTCCTTCAAGATCTGCCACAAAAATATCGAAGCTATCGTATACTGGCCAAACATACTTTCCGTTCTCACGTAGCGGTACATCTGGACAATTTTCATCAACTAAATGGGTAGATCCATACACAAAATGCTTGTTGTCTGGTAAGAAATAGGCACAGGTGGTGCGTCCATTTCCTGTACTAATCATGGGTGGCTGATTTCCTTTAAATGTTTCGGTGGCATCCATCAAAAACATCTGGTCGCATTCTAGGCCCCATTCCTTGAAATTGGATTGAAAAATGATTTGCTTGTCATCAAAGCTCCAATACGCCTCGGCATTATCACCACCAAAAGTTACTTGACGAATGGATTTGAAGTGTTTTTCCTCTGGATAAATTAGGGTGTCTTGGGCTGAGGCTGTTTTTTCTGAAACGACCGTGTCTTCTTGAATCACAACGGTAGCGTCAGCTTCGGATTTGTTTTTACAAGAAAACAATAAGCAAATAAGGAAAAGTGGCACTAAAAGTCTCATAATTAAAGTAATTTTGAACAAAAATAACAATATGCGAGCATTTATAATACTTTTTGGCCTTACTGTTTTATTCAGTTGTAAAGAAGAAGTAAAGAAAGCGGTAAGCGAACCGGTTTCGATGCGACAGGATGTTGTCATTTTGGCTTCAGATAGCCTGATGGGAAGAGAAACTGGAACGAAAGAAGAGTTGATGGCAGCTGATTATATTGCTGGCCGATTTAGCGACTTGAATCTTTCAGCCAAAGGGACGGATGGTTATTTTCAGGATTTCAACTTTAAACCAAGCAGTAATCCGCACCAAGAAGCTGAGGTCATGGATTCTTTGCAGGGTGATGGGACCATAAGCGGACGTAATGTCATTGGGTTTATAGATAATCAAGCCGTCAATACGATTGTAATTGGGGCACATTATGACCATTTGGGGATGGGTGGAGCAGGTTCTTTATTCCGCGAAGGAGATGCCATCCACAATGGAGCCGACGATAATGCAAGTGGTGTAGCTATGATGCTACAATTAGCCACAAGAGTCCGTGATAACAGCACCAATTATAATTATCTTTTTATTGCCTTTTCTGGCGAGGAAATGGGCCTATTGGGTTCTAATTATTTTGTGAAGAATGCTACCATTCCTGCCGAAAGTATTTCCTATATGGTGAATTTAGACATGGTAGGACGCCTTAATGAAGAGCAAACGATTGCTGTCCATGGGGTAGGAACTTCCCCTATTTTTAAACAAACTCTTTTTGCGAACAACGATCAAGATTTAATCATCAAAGAATTTGAAAGCGGTATCGGTCCCAGCGATTTTACATCTTTCTATATAGCAGATATACCAGTTTTGGGTTTTTTTACAGGGCAGCATGAAGACTACCACAAACCAAGTGATGACGCAGACAAATTGAATTATGAAGGAATGGAACGAATTTCAAATTATATTGTCAATATAATTCAGGATTTGGATGATGCTGGCGAATTACCCTTCCGAAAAACCAAAAATGAAAGTGAAAATGTGCCAAGTTTTAAAGTAGGACTGGGAGTGGTGCCCGATTATTTATTTACTGGAGAGGGTATGCGAATTGATGGGGTTAGCGAAGAGAAACCAGCTCAAAAGGCAGGGATTTTAAAAGGAGATGTCGTTAAAAAGTTAGATACGATGCAGGTGACCGATATGATGAGTTATATGAAGGCGCTTTCCACTTTTGAAAATGGTCAAAAAGCCAAAGTGACCATTGATCGCGGTGGCGAACTAATCGTTATTGAGGTTGAATTTTAAAAGCTTCTCCCATAGGAAATGGTGAGGTATTGATGCGTGGTTATTTCATTTGCTTCTTCAGCTAAAAACTGATACGAAAATTTATAATCGTTCTTATTGAAACGATGATACAGGCCAAATCCCCAACGAAAAACCTTACTATTCGGTTCGATGGTGTACAGTGAGGCGTCATCTGGACCGCTACCCTCTAGCAATGCATTTTGCCCTACAAACCGATACTCAAAATGTAAATTAAGGTAAATCTCACGTACAGTAGACCCTACTTGGTCATAGGCAATACTCGAGTCGATATCGCTTCGTCTGCCTAAAAAGAGATTTACTTGAGGTTGAAAGTACTGGTCTTTTGTGCCATAGGCACCAGAAGCTTGAAACGCTAATCGCACACCAAAAGGGTTGGGTGCCAATATAGCCTCGACAGCATAATCCACTTCAAAATTGGCGTGAAAACTATCCTCTATCTCCGTAAACCAGGTAGGAACACTCACAAACACGACATTTCTATGAAACCATCGTTGAAAAGCTCCCGCACGAGAAGATGGGCCGGATATACCTATTAACCCTTTAACATGTAGAAAACTCGCCTTTTTGGCTATGGACCAGCCCGAAGTTAGACCAGAGAACCCAGCGTAAGGGCGATCCAGTTTTATGATTTCTTCGGTATCAATATTGTCTGGGGTATACGCCTGTTGTCTAAATTCAAAATTTAACTGTTCCTTTCCATTGTTGAAAATCCCTTTGGATAAGGCTCTTCGATAGGTTAGAAATAAACCTGTTGAATAATACCGATCTGTGAAAAGGACAAAATCATTGTCATGACGAATGGATATTTGATTTTTTGGTGTCCTGCTCACTTCTTCTTGTGCATGTACGCCACTGATTATCATTATCAGACATAAAAAGAAGAAGATATAGTTTCTGTTAACTGATTTCATGTAGCTGAAAATTAAAAAGCTCTCGTGATACTGAAGGTGACATATAAATGTGGAAATGCCCTCCGATTTTCAGGAGTTGCATAACTATAGGCTACCATAAAATTATGTCTCTTAATACGTCCATTCATTTCAAAATTATAGATAAATCTATTTCTATGTGGTTTGATTAGGAAAGGGGAGGAGTCACCAATAAAATCACCTTCCTGACTCGCCTCGTGAAAAATATAACGATAGGCTACGCGAACCGCGAAAAAAAACTCTTTCTCCATACTGCCAATTTGTTGATAGGCAGATGTTTTTTGCAAAGAGCTTCTTCTTCCGAAGAAAAATGCTGCTTCCTGATGGCTGTAAATATCTTTGTTACCAAGTGCTGCAGACTGGCTTAAGGCGAAGTGCACGCTAAACGGATTTGGTTCCCATTGCCATTCTCTGGTGTAGGTGCCATAGAGGTTTCCGAAAGCGGAAGTTCTTAGTTGTCCATGCCATGTTGGAATTCTAGAACTTACGGCGGGAGCAGAGTGAAATGCCTCTTGGATGGCAGCACCTCCCGATGGGGGTCCAGAAACGCCAATGAGGAAACTAACATCGATCAATCTTCGGGTGTTGGTTATGGTTAGACCATTGGATAAGCCTAAGAACCCAGCAAAGGGTCGGTCAAACTTCTTAATGTCCGTTTCAATAATGTCGGCAGGAGTATATAATTGTTGGATGACAAATAGATTGTATTGTCTTTGTTCTGTGCTGTCTTTTCTTGGCGCTAATTTGGTGCGCCAGCCGATAAAATTTCCTGTGGTATAATAGCGATCGGTAAAGACGGGAAAATCATTGTCATGACGCAATTCCAGCGAGTATTTATACACGCGTTCATCTGGTTGGGTTTCTTGGCAAAGAAGCAACCCACATCCCAAAAGTAAAAAAAGGCAACATAAATATAGCCTCACAGTAAATAGCGTATTAGTTAGTTGAAAAAATCCGGACTCGCTACAATCGAGGATAAGTTACTACGATTTTTTATAACAATCGAGTTCGAAACTAGTTGTTAGGCTTTCGAGGTTAGGCTCTTGAAAAACACAAAACCGAAACCAATAAAAAGCATCAGGTGAAAAGGAAATAACCCAAAATCACCACCTTGGTCACCTACTACAAATGCCAAGTACATTCCAAATCCAAAGTAGAGCATTAAAATACCTTCAATAATCACATTGGCTGATACTTTTTTCCGAAGGTATTTGTTGTCTTTCCAACTGTCTTTAAGGCTGCTAATATTGAATTTAGGCGTTCTTATAAAATCGCTTTTCTTTCCAAAATGCCCTTCCAATACGGCAACTGTATTATGAACAGAAAAGCCCATGGCAATGGAGAAAAAGACAAAGAACATTCCAATATATTCCAAAAACTTACTGAGCCCGCCCCCATAAATACTTTTAAAGGTAAACCAATAGCAAATAAAGAAAATCAGGGTGCTTATGACAAAGAAGCTCATCACGATAAAGTATACCTTCAAATGAGCATATTCATTCTTTATATAAAGCATTGGAATACTTAGCACAGCAACAATAAGGATATTCAAAAACATGGTGCTATTCAGTAAATGGAGAATACCATGGATTTTAGTTTTGATGGAAGTATTTTTATTTCGAAGTACTTTCCACGACATTTTTTGGAAGTTTTCAGCACCACCTTTGTTCCATCTAAATTGCTGCGATCTCGCAGCACTAATAACCACGGGTAACTCTGCAGGCGTTTCAATTCCCTCTAAATATTTGAACTTCCAATTTTTAAGTTGGGCGCGATAACTTAAATCCAAATCTTCGGTGAGTGTATCTCCTTCCCAATTGCCAGCATCAATGATGCATTCTTTGCGCCAAACACCAGCGGTACCATTAAAGTTGATAAAATGTCCTTGGCTATTTCGACCTACTTGTTCTAAGGTGAAATGAGCATCTAAGGCGAAAGCTTGCACGCGTGTTAAAATTGAGTACTCTCTGTTAATGTGTCCCCAACGCGTTTGAACCACTCCTATTTCTGAGTTTTTAAAGTAAGGGATGGTATTTTTTAACCAAGATTCCTTCGGAAGAAAATCGGCATCAAAAATAGCAATGAATTCTCCTTTGGCCGTTTTTAGCCCTTCTTTTAAGGCACCCGCTTTGAAGCCAGATCTATTTTCCCGAGTAATGTGTTGAATATCCAAGCCAGTGGCTTGCAATTCTTTAATATGGATCGCTGTAGATTCAAAAGATTCGTCGGTAGAGTCATCCAAAACCTGTATTTCCAGTTTGTCTTGTGGATAGTCTAATTTTGCAATGTTGGTAAGCAATCGTTCCATAACGTAGAGTTCGTTATAGACGGGGAGTTGTATAGTTACATAGGGGGTTTCGTCCTCTTTGGTGAGATCAAATTTCGGACAATCTTCTGTATTTTTTCTAGCACGAATGTAATTAAACAGCAGGTTGAGCTGCGCCAATGCGTACATAAAAATAAGTACCAAAGCGATGGTGTAAACAGTAATAACGGCAGTTTCCCAAATCATTTTTTAAAACTATATTTAAAAATCCAACCTAAGATTTTTACGCCTGCAAAGATAGCAC
>Ga0256847_1000357_pt1 | contig 29952 bp, 25 predicted proteins | sample TeddybearmetaG_FD_189099 | JGI IMG/M metagenome (GOLD analysis project Ga0256847, IMG submission 189099) | Hydrothermal vent microbial communities from East Pacific Rise, Pacific Ocean - Teddybear | ecosystem: Environmental > Aquatic > Marine > Hydrothermal vents | place: Pacific Ocean: East...
TGAAACAGATTATTAAAGCATGATAGACCCATCGGATGTCACTGCGGTGATTATGGCCGGTGGCCAAGCCACACGGATGGGGGGGCGAGACAAAGGCTTAATCCCGCTGCAAAACCGCCCCATGATTGAACACGTGATTGAACGATTACAGCCGCAAATTAGCACCATTCTAATCAACGCCAACCGCAACCTTGCGCACTATCAAGCTTACGGTTTACCGGTCATTCAAGATCAAACAACAGCCTTTCTCGGGCCATTATCCGGCTTGCTTGCAGGTTTATGTTACTGCACAACCCCCTTTGTCATCACCGTGCCATGTGACGCACCGCGCATTCCAACCGATTATATTGCACGCCTGTGCGCCTCCACCGCTACATTATGCGCAGTGAGTACAGGGGGCCACTTACAACCGACCTTTGCACGTGTGCATCAGCGTTATACCGACAACCTACAAGCCTATCTGGATCAAGGTCAACGTGCTGCGGGGCAATGGTTACGCAGGAACCACTGTGACCCCATTGATTTTTCAGATCAACTCTCCGGTTTTGTGAACCTCAATCAGTTGGATGACATCACCCAATGGGAGCAATCGTACCTTGATGAAGCTTAACAACGCATTAGGCCCAACGCCCGTCATCGGCATTACGGGGTTTAGTGGCAGTGGCAAAACCACCCTGATTGAACAACTCATCCCCCGCATTCAGCAACACGGCATTCGAGTTGCGGTGATTAAACACGCCCACCATCGTTTTGATGTCGACACACCGGGTAAAGACAGTTACCGTTTTCGTGAAGCGGGCGCGCAGCAAGTCTTGGTTGCCTCTGGCCAACGCTGGGCTTTAATCAACGAACACCGACCGGCCTTAAACGACCCCGATTTAAGCACCTTAATCACCCACTTAGACCATGCCAATCTGGATCTGGTGCTGGTTGAAGGTTTTAAGCACATCGCTTTTCCGAAAATGGAGCTCAATCGCGCAGCCTGCCAACATCCGTTACGCTACGCTGAGGATGACAGCATTATCGCGCTGATTTGTGACCATGATGAACATGACACCGTGTTACCGGTGCTGGCATTGGATGATGTGGCGGGGATTACGGCGTTTATTGTGCAGTATCAGCATCAGTGTTTGCATGAAGTTGGCCGGTGAACTGTTACTGTTGGGTTTTCTAGATCTTCGTCTTAGCCTAATAGATTGTGTTTTGCCTCTGAAATAAGCTACATTTTATGACTTAAATGAGGGCGTTATTGTGGCTAAAAAGCGAAAGTAAGGACATCACCGTTTTACCCCAAAGTAATGGCAAGATAGAACGGTTTCACGGGCCATTGAAATGGGAGTGTACTTGGCGAAAGAGGTCACTTTCATCGCAGGGTGCGTGCCAAAATGTTGCACAGTATATCATTGATTACAATACGGAGCGGCTACACAGCGCGATTGGTTACATTGCGCATTGATAATCTGGAGGGAAAACATGAGCCAATCAAAGCCCAGCGGAAACACAAATTATCCAACGTGCTTGAGCAGAGAAAAAGAAAGTACAAAGTAATACAGCTTCAAAGATGAATCAGTCTTGACGAAAATAATGATCTGGTACATAATTTAACTTTCGAATGAAACAGATGCAGGTTATGCTGGGGAGTAACCTATTGAGGGATAGTTCGTCCGAGACCCATTAGCCGGTGTTTAACAACGGATATGAAGAGGGTTCCTTTGGTACGGTAGAAATCAGTGTTAAACACTGGATAATAGATCTTGCTATGCCTAAAAAAACCAATAAAATGATGGCAAGCTAAACGCGGTCAATATTTGTATATTAATATTGGCTTGTGGAGTAGCTTGTTTTTGAATGCCCTTTGTCGGATTCCCACTGAACCAACGCACTTTGACCAGGCGATTTATGTTATGGGTGTGAAGAAATGAATATAAGAGTTTGGTGTTGTGCGATTTGCTAGATCTGAGGGCAATCGAAGTTTAAAATTTTTCTTATCTCAAGTTTTGGTTGATCTGTTTGTCACTCTCCACGCTTGATTCAATATATAGGTGTTTTTATGTTGGCTTTTGTGCACATTGAAAAATGCGGTGGAACAACGCTCGAACACACCTTGCGCCGATATTTTGGGTGTGATCACTTTGATCTTATTCCGCGTAATCCTGATGCGATGTTGGGAACACATGAGGATTTACGCCGCTTATTTAAACTTCGCCCAACTTTACGAAGTATTGCGGGTCATTCTGTTCGTAGACACTGTTGCTTTGAAGAAGTCATTCCGAATGTGACCTATATAACTTTGCTACGTGACCCTATAAATCGCTATGTGTCTGAATTTCGGCATTTTGTTGATGTTTTAAATTACCCCGGCAATTTTGAGCAATGGCTCGATAGAGATGATAGGTGTAATTTTCAAACTAAGGCTATAGCCGGGGTAGAGGATGCTTCTATCGCGATAAAAATTCTGGAGGAACGTTTTTGCTTGGTCGGTACAGTTGAGTGTTATGATGACTTCATTATCCATCTTGCCAAATTGCTTCGATGTAACAAAGCGGATCTTTGGTATCAAGTTAAAAACCGTGCTGTAGATCGGCGAAGGCTGAAGCCTCTCCCTGACTTATCCCAATACCACGCAAGAATTATAGAAAATAATCAACAAGATATTGAACTCTACAAGCATGTCACTAATTTTTTATTACCTAAAATGGGGGTGTCAGCATCATGTAAGGACTTTGAGCTTGCACCATTTCACTCTTTTGGCGCTCGCTCTAGAATTATTGGGTTAGTGCGGTTAATCATTAATCGAGTTTATAGGAATTTAATTTACAAACCATCTATAGGCTATTTGCCTGTTCCACATGCATTGAAAATATACCGTAAAAATAGGTGAATAATAAAAAATGCTTAAACATTGTCAGGAGTAGTTGCCTTAAATTTTCTGGCTGGCATGTGTTAGGCGTTATTTGGAGTCAGTTTTTTCTCCCTTTTAGCAATTTGTTGATAGCCTGTCTAATTATTCGTGTGCTATCTCCAGATGATGCAAATATACTATTTTTATTATTATCTTTTGCGCTGGTCGCCAGTGTGTTTAGTGATTTTGGTCTACGGAACGCCATTTACACCGATGTGGCACTACGAGAAGGAGAGGCACTCAAAGGGTATATTCGTCATGTCTATCTATTAAGAGCATTCTTAGGTGTGTTGGTGTTTTGTGTGCTTGTTTTTGTCGCTCCATGGTTGCATATTAACAATATTGGGACGGCATTATTGTTTAGTGCGTTCGCTGCAAATATGTATGTTGCAGACCCAGGCTTAAAAATTCTATGTGGCAAATCCCTCAGTTATTTTGAAATCCCTTTGTCTATCCTGGATCGAGGAATCGTCATTTGTGGTTTGTGGTTTATGTATGTCTACTCAATTAACGTGCTAAACCTGGTGCTGAGTTTATTCGTCGTTGCGGGGTTAGTGCGTGCCGTCTCCGGAGTTGTCGTCGTCAGCAAAGCCATTCTAAAAGAAAAGCCAGTCATCGCGACTGTTTTAAGAGAGCAAGGGGAGACGCAAAGAAATTTTGGTTGGAACCATCTGTGGGCAGGATTGGCTCTATTGGTTACTTTGCTAAACTTGCGTTTTCCCGTGCTAATTCTACCCATTATACAGCTTACTGATCATGCCGCGCATGTGGGTATAATTTTGGCAGTTTGCCAGTCGTTTTTATTGATTCCTTCGATTATTGCAAAAATTTTATTTCCCTCGGTGCTTGGCCAAAGCTCAGCGCCGAAATGTGAGCATTTATTTACATCGAGGGTGATATATGGCAGTTTGGTCGTTTGTCTGGTTTCAGGCATTCTGGTCGTACTCATTCTGTATCCGTTAACGGTGCCTTTACTTCGTTACCTTCATCCAGAGTACGTGCAAACGCCAGGTTTTCTGCAGCTGGCTCTCTTTGGCATTCCCTTGCTTTGCTCTACTCAAATGATGCGTTTGTTAGCAACGTCTGGGGGTATTGCTCGGAGCGTTTTCTTCCCGACTTTAACGGGATCTATAGCTGCTTATATTATTGTAATGGGGTTGTCGCCTGATTATGGATTGACGAGGGTTTTTTATGGATATTTTATCGCTGAATCAATTATACTCGCTCTCGTGTTAATCGTTATATCTCGACATACGTCACACAGGTAAGGACTTGATCAAAGGCGTTATGAACTCGTGAGTATAGTGAATAAAATTCAGCCGTTAATCAAATGGTTCTGAATTGTGTTACCCTAAAATTGAGAGAGGGCACGTTTTTTTATTGGCATAATGGGGTATGAGTGATGATAAAAGCACAAAATTTTTCTTACTTAGCTATTATTTTGTTAACCCCATTTTTTATTTCGCTAAAACTAGATTACAGCATATCATTTGACCGCAGCCTTTGGGTTTTTGGTGAGTTTCACTTAAAAAGAAGTACAGAACAATATCTAATAACCTTCCCAATATCTTTAATTGTTATTTTATTCTACGCCTTAAAGTTTTTTCCTGTTATTGTGCGTCATAAATATTTTCTATCCCTTTTTGCATGGCTGTTTTTTGTGACTTTGGGTAATTATGTTTTTGGCGAGATGAGCATAATGTCTGTTAAAGTGACTTTGGCAATGATTGTTTTTATTTTATCATTGTGCGTTTTTGATGAATACTTCTCAACCGTTGATTTTGATTCGACAGTTGCCTTTGAGGATTATTATATATTGGCTCCTTTTTTGATTCTCCTATCGTTGCTGATATGGAGCTTTGCATTCTACCGGGATGATAGTTTTATTGTCCCTATGCTAAAAGTGTATGATTTTGATCAGTATTTGTCCTACGCACTGCTGCTTTTTATTGGTGCGTTTTTCAAAAATACAATGCAACTTCTCGTGGTTTTTATCTGTCTATTGGTATTTGCCGACATAACGAGAAGTGACGGAATAAAAATAATTTTAATCTTTCTGATACCGATATATATTTTATATAAAAGTAATTTTCATTGGTTGCGGAAGTATAGTGTGACGATTCTGACAATAGCGTGCAGCTTAATTATATGCTACCAAGCACTTGCCTATTTTTACCCCAATATTCAGGCTGTTATGCCGCTGACTTTATCCGCCAGAATAGAAAAAATTCATACCTTTTATGCCAATACTGATTGGATGATGCTTTTATTCCCTTTGCGTGATTTGACTGTTAGGTCGGATCACTTACACAACGAAGTATTACAAGCCATTTCAGCGACAGGGGTGCTTGGTGCCCTGTTATACTACGGGATGATTATTAATAGGCTACAGAAAATTATGCGAGTCAATCTCGGCTCAGGCATATCTGTTGCTTTGGTCGTTATTGTTGGGGGGGCGCTTGTTTTACCAACAATGCATCCATATACAGGCATTTTGATCGCATTTTTTCTTTCTTTTTACAATAGTAAACTTTATCGTCAATCAGTCAGCGCTTAACCAAATACGTTATGTCCGCTCATCCCCTAAGTATGATTGGCAAAAATTCGGATGACGTTTAATTGGGCCTGTAGGTTTATACACTCATACATCTATTTTCATGCGTTATAATATAATTAATTATAACTCACTAAAAATGAAAGTTAAAAAATCGGAATTGCGTTGATTTATGTGCGGTTGACTGCTATTTTTTCTTGTGAAGGTTAAGTAAGCTTAGACCTGGGCCAATAAAAATAATGAGCAGAAAAAGGTGGATCCCATGGGAAATTTTATTCTAATTGAAGCGCGTAGTAATGGGCGTGTTATCGAGTATCCACTGACGCAAGGGCAAGCCGTTTTAGCGCGGCCTGGCGCGACTTATACCCTCCTAGACCAAACCACCCAGCAGTTACCGGAAGGGTTGGTGTTAAAACGTGACGGCGAAGATTTAGACCTTGTGGTTGATCAAATCTCCGTTGCACATGTCTCTGATTTTTATGCCAATGACACTGATGCCATTTTCAGTGTGGATGGTTCTACCGCACCCTCAGATAATATGACGATTGACCACACCAGTGCGGCCGCAACCGGGGCCGATGGCGATATCGTATGGCAAGCCAGTGATGCCTCAGAAGGTGGTTACGCTCAGTGGATCTGGGGCGGCAGTGCGCTGGCGTTGGGCGGCATTGTGGTGGCCGCGAGTAAGGGCGATGGCGGCAGTAATGATGTTGTGGTTAATAATGAGGAAGTCGTTGTTAACAATACGGATTTTGTGGTGACTTTGTCGGCTGCGGCTGGGCCTTTGGTTTCTACTTTGACGGTGCAACTGTTCGATAAAGATGGCAACTTGCTGGCGACCGCAGAACACGATTTTTTAACCGGGCCGGTGTCTTTTACCATCACCAATGGGTATACCGGGCCGATTTTTGCGCAGGTGATTGACAGCAATGGTGCCGGTGCGGATTTTTTGGATGAGGCCAGTAATACTTTAATTAGCCTCGGTGAGCCTTTGCGGGCGATGGGGAACGCCGATGGTGCGGATGTTGCCTTGAGTGTGACGCCGTTAACCGAGCTCGCTGTGCGGGTGGCCGGGATTACCGATAATAAAGTCTCCGCTGCGGATTTGGCGGTGAATGATCAGGTCGCGGCTTTATTTGGGGTGGATGACATTCTTGGGCCGGTGATCACGGTGTTAGAGGATGATTTTGACAATGCCGATGGTGTTAACGCGGCAGAGCAATACGGCCAGGCCTTGGCCATATTGTCCGGGGTGGACAGTAACACCGGCAGTATGGAAGCCACTTTGGATCAATTACAAGCGGCCATCAGTGACCAAGGCGACGGTAATCTGGCGCTGGATGCGGTTGCGCTGAATTTGCTGACGGACGGGGTCACGGCGTTTGAAGCGGGTGCCAATAGTGGGGCGGCGGATTTGGATGATAATGCCGTGCCGCAGTTGGCGACGGACACCACCGCGCCGATCATCAATACGCTGTTGGTGTCGACCGATGATGTGATCAACAATACCGATACGTTAACCGCCGTGGGGTTTAATGGCACCACCAGCGGGGTTGAGGATGGACAAGTCATCACCGTGGTCATCGGTGGGGTTAGCAACACCGCCACGGTGACCAATAATGTTTTTAATGGGACGGCGGATTTATCGGCGGTGGGTGACGGTGCAAGTATTGCCGTGACGGCCGATGTGACCGATTTTGCAGGCAATGCGGCGACCCAATTCAGTGGCACCGTGAGCAAAGATACCGATGCCCCCAGTATTGATACGCTGTTGGTCTCCACCGATGATGTGGTCACCAGTAGTGATACGCAAAATGCGGTGGCTTTTAATGGCACCACCTCCGGGGTGGAAGATGGCCAAACCGTCACCGTGGTGGTCGGGGGCGTTAGTGCCACGGCGACAGTCACCAGTAATGTGTTTAATGCCACGGTCAACCTTGCGGCGGTGGCGGACAATGCCAACCTCGCGGTCACGGCGGATGTGAGTGATGTGGCGGGGAATGCGGCGACCCAATTCACCAATACCATTGTGAAAGATGTGACCGCACCGACCATTGATACTTTGCTGGTGTCGACCGATGACATTGTCAACAGCAGTGATACCTTGGCAACGGTGGCTTTTAATGGCACCACTTCTGGGGTGGAAGATGGCCAAGTCATTACCGTGGTGATCGGCGGGCAAACCATCACGCCGACCGTCACCAGTAATGCTTTTAGTGGAACGGTGAATTTATCCGCCGTGGGAGACAACACCAGCCTTGCGGTGACCGCAGATGTGAGTGATGCGGTGGGCAATGCGGCCACGCAATTCAGCAATACCATTGTGAAAGATGTGAGTGCGCCAGTCATTACTGTGCTGGTGTCTGCGGACAATGCAGTGAATGCCAATGATACGCAGACTGCCGTGGTGTTTACTGGCACCACTACTGGTGTGGAGGATGGCCAGGTCGTTAATGTGGTCATTGCAGGGGTGGCGGCCACCGCCACGGTGACCAGTAATGTTTTTGATGGCACGGTGGATTTGTCCGCCGTGGGCGATAGCGCGAGTCTCGCGGTCACTGGTGATGTCAGTGATGCCGCCGGTAATGCGGCGACGCAGTTTACCGGTACCTTTGCAAAAGATGTCATCGCACCGACCATTGATACCCTGGTGGTCTCGGCGGATGACGTGGTGGATAACAGCGATACGTTAACTGCGGTGGCGTTTGCGGGCACGACTACCGGGGTCGAAGATGGCCAGGTGATTAGCGTGAGCATCGGCGGGGTTAACGCGACGGCGACGGTGACGGCTAATGCCTTTAGCGGCACGGCCAACCTCTCGGCGGTGGTGGACAATAACAGTATTGCCGTGACTGCAGATGTGAGTGATGCTGCGGACAATGCCGCCACACAATTTAGCAGCACGATCAGTAAAAATGTCACCCCAACCATTGATACCCTGTTGGTGTCGTTCAATGATGTGGTGAATAGCAGCGATACATTAACCGCCGTTGTATTTGATGGCAGCACCTCGGGGGCTGAAGACGGGCAAGTGCTGACGGTGGTGGTCGGTGGGCAAAGCGCCACTGCCACGGTTAACAGTAACGCCTTCAACGGTACGGTGGATTTATCCGCAGTGGGCGACAGTGCCAGCATTGCGGTGACGGCGGATGTGGATGATGTGGATGGTAACCCCGCCCCGCAATTCACCAACACCATTGTCAAAGATGTGATTGCCCCGACGATTGATACCTTGCTGGTGTCGACGGATGATGTGGTGAATAGCAGCGACACCCAGAATGCAGTTGCGTTTGCGGGCACCACCTCTGGGGTTGAAGATGGCCAGACCATTAATGTCAGCATTGGAGGGGAGGCCGCGACAGCAACGGTGATCGGTAATGCCTTCAGTGGCACGGTCGATTTATCCGCCGTGGGGGATAGTGCCAGCCTTGCGGTGAGTGCAGATGTGAGTGATGCCGCTGGTAATGCGGCGACCCAATTCACCAGCACCATTATCAAAGATGTGACTGCCCCGACCATTGATACCCTGTTGGTGTCGACGGATGATGTGGTGAACAGCAGTGATACCCAGAATGCGGTGGCGTTTGCGGGCACCACCTCGGGGGTTGAAGATGGCCAAGTCATTACCGTGGTGATTGGGGGGGTGACGGTCACACCAACGGTCACCAGTAATGCCTTCAGTGGCACGGTGGATCTATCCGCCGTGGGGGATAATGCCGCCCTTGCGGTGACCGCCGATGTGAGTGATGCCGTCGGCAATGCCGCGACCCAATTCACCAATACCATTGTCAAGGATATAGCCGCCCCGAGCATTGATACACTCTTGGTGTCAACGGATGATGTGGTGAATGGCAGCGACACCCAGAATGCGGTTGCGTTTGCGGGCACCACCTCGGGGGTTGAAGATGGCCAAGTCATCACTGTGACGGTCGGCGGACAAACCGTCACGCCCACCGTCACCAGTAATGCCTTCAGCGGCACGGTGGATTTATCCGCCGTGGGAGACAGTGCCAGTATCGCCGTGACGGGGGATGTGAGTGACGCGGCCGGTAATGCCGCGAGCCAATTCACCAGCACCATTGTTAAAGATACCAGTGCACCGAGCATCGATACCTTATTGGTCTCCACCGATGATGTGGTGACCAGCGCGGATACGCAAAACGCGGTGGTTTTTAACGGCACCACCTCAGGGGTGGAAGATGGCCAAACCCTGACCGTGATCATCGGCGGCGTTACGGCGACCGCGACGGTGACGGCAAATGCCTTTAGTGGCACGGCGGACTTATCCGCCGTTGGGGACAATGCCACCCTCGCGGTGACGGGGGATGTGAGTGATGTAGCCGGTAATGCCGCCAGCCAATTTACGAATCTCATCGTCAAAGATACAACCGCCAGCATCGATACCTTATTGGTGTCCACCGATGACATTGTGAACGCCAGCGACACCCTGAACGCAGTGGTTTTTAATGGCACCACCACGGGGGTTGATGATGGCCAGACCGTGATCGTGGTCATCGCCGGTGTCACCGTGACGCCGACGGTTACCAGCAATGCCTTCAGTGGCACGGTAGATTTATCTGCGGTGGGGGATAACAACAGCCTGGCGGTGACGGCGGATGTCTCCGATGTGCAAGGCAATGTGGCCACCCAATTTACCAGCACCATCGTGAAAGATGTGGTCTTACCCAGTGTGGTCATTTCTGATGATACGGCGGGCACCGCCACGGGTGACGTGCTGTATACCTTTACTTTCAGTGAGGCGGTCACCGGATTTGTTGCGGGGGATGTGGTGGTCACCGGTGGCGCGGCGGGGACGTTTAGTGCGGTTTCCACCACGGTGTTTACTTTGGTTGTGGCCCCGACGGCCAACAGCACAACCAATATCACCGTGGATGTGGCGGCGGACGTGGCGGCGGATGCAGCGGGTAACAACAATACCGTGGCGGCGCAATCGGTGCAGGCGGTGGATACCACCGTGAGCCAGGATACCACAAAAGTGGTGTTTGATTTGCTCCAAGGTCTATCGTCTGACCATTCTTTACAAACATTCAGTGCGGGGGTTGATTACGATATTTTTATTCTGGTGGACTCCAATGCGTCTGGCGTGTTTTTAGCTAGCGGCCAGACCTGGGATGGTGGGGCCAATTTGGGCGCGGGTGATACCATCACACTGGTGGGAACTGGCAGTGCAGTGATTACTAGAAACAATCAAGCGGTGAGTAATACTAAGATTACAGCTACTGGGTTAGTGTGGTCTAACACTGTCCCTAGTTTTGCCTTGGGGTTTGCACTTGGCTTCATTGGGACATATACGCGTTCGTTTAATTTGGTTGGTGATTCGGGTGGCGATAACATAAATGTTTGGACAGGTTCAGCCGGTTTAGCCGCAATGCGTCCGGCGCTTTTCATCACAGATTTTGTCGGCAATACTTTAAGTACGCAAGGGCTTTGATCGGGGTAACTATGGCAACGCTTAATATCCTGAGAACGTTAGCAGAGCAACAGCAATTCCAAGCCCTCAAAGAGGCTTGCCTAACGCTGGTTTATGATCAAGATGCGGCAGTGTTGATTTTACTGGCGTTGGCTTATGCGCACCTGGGTCAGCAACCGCTTGCCGAACAAACACGACAAGCGGCTTTGGACATGGCGTGTGATTTTGATGCGACGATGCAGGTGGACTTGGCCGGGGTGTATCTGGCAACACGGCAGCTGGATGATGCCGAGCAAGCATTAAAGGCCGCACTCCAGTTGCAGCCAACGCATGCGCTGGCACTGGCACGGCTGGGTTGGTGCCGCACACAACAAGGCCAGTTAGACGCAGCCAGAAGCTTATTTCAGCAGTCTATTCAGCTCGAACCGACGCGGCTTGCGGTGTTTAGCCATTTGGCTCAGCTGCATTTGATTCAAACCGAATATGCGCAAGCGCAACAGGTTGTACACGCAGCATGGCAAGTTTTACCGGGCTTACCGGAGATGCCAGAATGCGTTGTGCAGCAGCATACTGCGGCACTGCATAACACACAGCTGCGCTTGTGGGTGGTGACCGCACAATTCGCCGTGGCGGAAGCTTGGTTGCAAACGCAAAGCCATGAAGCGGTAGAAAGCCATGCTCAATGGGTGATGCTCTATGCGGAGTTATTGGCTGAGCACAATGCACACGATGAAGCGGAAGACAGCTTGCGTGACTGCCTGAAACAGTATCCTGAGAATGTGGATGTTTACTTGCAACTGGCGAATTTAGCGTATGTGCAGGGGCATTTCCAACAAGCCCGGCATTTACTCCGACAAGCGTTGAAGCTGGCACCTGAGCATATTGCTTTGTGGGTTAAGTTATGCGGTGTCGATTTGCGCATTACCAGTGTTCGAGCTCGGCAAGCCGCAGAAAAAGCGGTGGCACTGGCTGAGGCGCTGGTTGAAGATGACCCCACGTTAGTTCAGCTACAGCGGGCGCAAGCGAAAAGTGCGTTAGCCCAGGTGGAAAGCCATGAACAGCATATCGACACCGCAGAACACTTGTTTCGTGAGGTGTTGGCGGCGTCCCCAGACTTTGTGCCCGCGCTGCAAGGCTTAGGCGAGTTGCACATCCAACAAGGGCGTATTGAAGACGCCATTGTGTTATTTGAGCGCATCAAACAAATTGATCCGGTGAAAGGCCATATAGCCTTGATACACGCTCGCCAGTTCCCCGAAGATGAGGGGGTGTTAGCCCATTTGGAACGTGCGGCCCGTGTGCCCAGTTTGGCAGGTCCTGTGAGTGCGAATATCCTGTTCCACTTAGCCTCGGCTTGGCAAAAACGCCAAGCGTATGACAAAGCCTTTGCTTTTGCGGCGCAAGCCAACCAGGCCTGCCGAAAATTTTTATCGTATGATCGGCAAACCCATCGGGATTCGATGGCGCGTGTGCGCATGCGATTTTCCCCCGCTTTATATGAGCATCGGGCTGGGTCTGGAATAGAAACGACGTTGCCGGTGTACGTCTTGGGCATGCCACGTTCAGGGACGACCTTAATCGAACAAGTGTTATCCGGGCATAGCCAGATTTTTGGTGCGGGTGAACTCAGTGTGATCCCCCAAGTGATACAAGGCTTGAATCGTTGGGAACGGCATGCTGGCTCCGGGCGCAGTTTTCCAGATTGTGTGGATGATTTAAGCCCGCGTGTGGCGCAAGGCATTGCACAGAATGTGTTAACCGAACTACAAGCCTATGCACCAGCCGCGAAACACATCGTGGATAAACTGCCGCATAATTTTGAACACATTGGTTTGATCAAATTCCTTTTTCCTCAGGCCAAAATTATTTCCGTGCGGCGTGACCCACGGGACATTGCGCTGTCCAATTATTTCACGCATTATCAAGCACAACATGGCGGTATGGGGTTTGCTTATGACCTCACGGATATTGGCCAGCAGTTAGCGGATCACAACTTACTGATGCATCATTGGCATCAAGTGTTCCCAGGAGAGTTATTGGAATTACACTACGAAGACGTGGTGGACGATTTAGAAGGATGTGCGCGTAAAATGCTGGATTACATCGGTGTCGCTTGGGAGCCCAATGTGCTCAAATTCAATGAACTGGACAGACCGATTAAAACTGCGAGTATGTGGCAAGTGCGCCAGCCCTTGTATCGCACGGCAAAAGGCAAATGGCGACATTATGCAAAACACTTAGCCCCGCTCACCACAGGCACCAATGCCAAGATTGAAAGCCCAGCCTATGACATGCTCACCTTGCCGGAGCCGGGTTTTTTAAGTGAGGGGGTTGAATGTTATCGGCAGCAGGATTTGGATGGGGCAGAACGGCACTTTAAAAAAATGTTGCACCACTGCCCCGAACATGCGGCGTGCAATTATATGCTGGGGTTAGTCTATTTGCACAAAGGTTACCTGCAAGCGGGCATTGAATCGATGCAACGAGCGCTAGATAAAGCGCCTTGGCATAAAGAATGGCAGGATAATTTAGCCAAAGCGAAAGCCCAGGCCAGCGCATTGGATCAGCGTGATACAACAACGGCAGATGTCAATGATGCTTTGGTGGAGGTGTAAGGATGCGGCATAAACACGCGATAGGGTGCTTTATTCTGTCATTATTCACGGCTGTCGCGATGGCCGAATCGCAAGGGTTGCCTGCAACGTTACAAGCGGTATTAACGCATCACCCAGCGATTAAAGGCAAACAGGCGGAGCGACAGGCACAAACCTATGCCATCGACAGCGCCAAAGCTCAGCGTTACCCGTCGTTGTCGGCGGAGGTGAGTAACTTAGCCGATGATTTGAATCGAGGTTTAATTCGTGTGCAACAACCGTTGTGGACATTTGGCAAAATCGACACCGCCATTGAACAAGCCCAAGTCGGCTTTGAGGCGGAGCGTTGGGGGGTTTTACAAGTCCAGCGTCAGTTAATCGAAGAAGCCGCCGTGGCGTATGCCCAAATTTTGGGGGCGCAACAGCGTTTGCAAGTGGCGGCAGACAATATTGGCGCACACGAACGTTTGTATGCGCGCATTGAACGTCGCCAAAAAGGCCACTTATCTTCCAAAGCGGATGCGCGTTTGGCTTTTGCGCGGTTGGTTCAAGCCCGCGCCCAAAAGCAACGCATACAAGGGGAATGGCGGGTTGCCTTAAATGAATTACAAGCGTTAACCCAAATCCACACCAGCGCAGAGCAGGCGATTGAGCCTAATCTGCTGCATTTACCCGCATTACAAACGGTGGAAGACTTGGCCTTGAGCCAGAGCGCGGACATCGGGTTTAAACGCGAGTCGATACGGGTGGTGCGGCTGGCTGTGAAACAAGAAAAAGTCGCGCCATTACCAACGCTGTTTTTGCGCGCCGAGCACGACTTTTTAGACACCGTGAATACGGATGATGAAACCCGCATCGGATTGGCCATTGAAGCCAATCTGGAAGGCTTGGGTTTGGTGGCACGTGGCCGAGTACAAGGTGCGGCGGCACGTTTACAAGCCGCGCAGCATGACCTCTCAGTGACCTTAAACGACGTGCGGCGGCGCGTGCGCACCTTAATGTTAGAACGCCAAGTCCAGCAGACGTTGGCAGTATCTCAGCAGGAAGCCGTATTAGCTTTGGAAGAAACCATGGCATCGTTTCTGCGCCAGTATGACAGTGGGCGAAAATCGTGGATTGAAGTCCTCAATACGCAGCGTGAATTAACCGAATTACGTTTTCAATGGGGGCAAATCAACAATGACGAACAGATTTTGTCCTTACGTGTGGCCGCACTCATTGGCCAATTGGATCAGTTGGCAGGGATTAAAGCATGGTGACAGCAGGGATGAAGCAGGATGGGTTGGACCCGAGTACATTGGATTTTTTAACCTGCTCATTGTCCGCCCCCGTTTTAAAACACCTATTGAATGCTTTAAAAGTATCCGTGCCCATGGGCGCACTGACCTTGGCCTGCGAACAATCGCGTAAAACCTTATTAGATGCCCCCCCTGCGCAGCATCTGCGTTTTATCTTGAATGTGTTGGCGATTAAAGGCATACAAGTGGCGCAACTATCCTGGTGTCGTTTTGACCAACGTCGTTTGCCGGTCATGCTGGTGCATCAAGGGCGTTGGCAGGTATTGGCGCGCAATGCAGCCGGTTTATTGCATCTGACAGATGCGCATGGGCAGCAGCAAACACACACAGAAGCGGATTTTTCAGAACATATTATCTTGTGGTTGCGGGTGCGGCCAAAAATGCAGCAAACCGCAGCAGACACCCCCAAAACGCAGTTGGCGGCGCGCTTGGTGGTGCAAGCCATGTTTAAAAGCCGGCGTTGGTTAAGCGATGTTTTGTTGGCCACGGTGATGGTCAATCTATTGGCTGTGTCGACCGCGATTTTCGCCATGCAGGTCTATGATCGTGTGGTGCCGACGTTGGCTTACGCGACGTTATGGACGTTGGTGGTGGGCATGGGCATTGTCGTCAGCCTGGATTGGCTGCTCAAAACCATGCGCGCGAAAATCCTCGACAGTGTGTCTGCGGCGGTGGATAAAAGCGTTTCGCAACAGGTCTTTGACCACATCATGCAGCTGCGCTTGGATGTTCGGCCACACAGTATCGGGACGTTATCCGCACAAGTCGGCGGCCTGGATGTTGTGCGCCAGTTTTTTACCTCAAGCATTATTTTTGCGCTGGTGGACATGCCATTCGCATTGTTATTCATTGTCTTCATTGGTTTTATCGGTGGGCCGATTGGCTGGGTTTACCTGCTGTTATTTCCGCTTGCGGCGACGCTGGGTTGGATCACACAAAAACGTTTACGGCGTTTAGTCCAGCAACAAATGATCCGCGCCAATGAACGCCAAGGTTTGCTGGTTGATGCCGTGCAAGGCGCTGAATCGGTGCGTGCGAATAATGCCGCTTGGCGCTTTTCAGAGCAATGGCAAGCCATGAGTGCGAGTATATTGCGTTACAATATCCAACAAAAAGCGATTAGCAGCAGCGCCAGCGTGACCACTGCTAGCCTGGCCAATATGGCTTACGTCAGTGCCATCGTGGTGGGGGTGGGTCAAATAGAAGCGGGTAACCTCAGCATGGGGGCGTTAATTGCTTGCAGCATCTTGGGTGGGCGTGTGATCGCACCGGTGGCCAGAAGCATTCAATACCTGGTGCAATGGCAAGCGGTATCACAATCCCTGTCGATGGTGAATGATGTCTTGGGGTTAGAAACAGAACGGCGGCCTGAGCAAAATCTGCTCATCCCTGAGCAAGCCCCAGATAGATTAGAGCTGCATAGCGTACGCTTTTTTTACCCAGACAGCCCGATTCAGCAATTACACATACCAAACTTGCAATTTAAAGCCGGTGACCGGGTGGTCTTGTTAGGCCCGGTTGGCTCGGGTAAATCCACCCTATTAAAAATCTTGGCGGGATTATACCGCCCCTCAGAAGGGCGGGTGCGTTTGGGGCAAGCCGATTTATGGGAAATAGACCCAAACACGGTCGCCAGCCATGTGGGTTATCTACCGCAACAGGTGCACCTGTTCAATGGCACCTTACGCAGTAACCTGGTGTTATCTGGGGCGGTGACGGACACCCACTTATTACAGGTGTGTGCCGCCTTGGGGATCGATCAGATTGCAGCGGATAATCCGCTGGGCATGGATTTGGCCATCAGTGAAGGTGGGGAAGGGTTATCCGGCGGCCAACGTCAACTGGTGGGGCTGGGGCGTGTGTTCTTGGGGCAACCCAAAGTGTGGTTGCTGGATGAACCGACCGCCTCACTGGATATTGAATGTGAAAAAAATATCCTACAAGCGATTCAGGCAACCATCAAAGCCGATGATATCCTATTGATTTCGACGCACCGGCCCGCCTTGGCCGCGCAATTAGCGAATCGTGTGATGTTGATGCGGCGCGGTGAAATTGTCGCCGATGGCAGCCCTGAAACGGTGTTACCGAATATACTTCGGCAACAAAATCCAGCAGCAAACCCACAAGGTGTGGGGACAAGGTTTACACATGTTATTTGAGCGTGAGATGGAAGAGGATGGCGCTGATGCAAAAAGAATTGCGCGTTTAGAGCAATATTATCAGCGCAACTACTCTCCGGTGCTGTGGATTCTGGCCTTGGGTTTTGTCAGTTTCATCGCTTGGGCATCTTATTTTCGGATTGATCAGGTCGCTTCTGCACAAGGGGAAGTCATCGCCAGTAGCCGCGTGCAGATTATCCAATCGGTGGATGGCGGCGTGCTGGCGCAGTTGGCCGTTAAAGAAGGGGATGAAGTTGCGGTTGGGCAAAAACTGGCGCAGTTGGATCAAACGCGAGTGAGTGCTGCGGTGCAGGAAATCGACACGCATTTATCCGCCTTAAAAGCCAAAGCAACCCGCTTGCGAGCAGAAGTCACCGGCAGTAAAAAACTCATCTTTTCAGCCGTGGTCAAGCGTTTTCCTGCATTGGTGCGCTTAGAACAAGCCTTGTTTAAACAGCGGCGTAAAGGCCTGTCGGAAGAATTAAGAACGCTCAAAGTGGCGGTAAAACTGGCCAAGGAAGAAGCCGGATTGGTCAAAGATTTATGGAAAGATGGCGATGTTAACCGCACAGAAGTGATTCGGGCCGAACGTGCGTTGAATGATGCGCAAGCCAAAGCCATCAATCGAAAAAATCGATTTTTGGAAGAAGCGCGTTTAGAGCTGAACAAAGCGGAAGATGAAATTGCCCAAAACACCCAAGTCTTAACCCAACGCCAACAGCAATTGGAAGACAGTGTCTTTACCGCGCTCGTTCCGGGCATTGTGAAGAATGTCCGGGTGACCACCATTGGCGGTGTTTTGCGGGCCAGTGAAGAGCTCATGCAAATTATTCCCGTGGGGGATGAGCTGATTGTGGAAGCCAAGGTACGCCCATCCGACATTGCGCTGGTGCGCCCAGGGTTGGATGCAACCATTCGTTTTGACCCGTTTGATTACACCATTTACGGCGGCGTGATCGGCGAAGTGGTGTACGTTAGCCCGGATACGTTAAAGGAAGAAACCGGGCGAGGGGTGGAAACCTATTACCGCGTGCACATCTCGACCAAAACAAACCCTGCGGTAACAACAACCGACAGAGCGCTGGATATTTTGCCTGGCATGACGGCGAATGTTGATATTCGCACCGGGGATCGTACGTTGATGGATTATTTGCTCAAACCGTTACGTAAAACCGTGTCGGAAGCATTTCGTGAGCGCTAACGTTTTGTTTGGTTAATTTTAATCTTTTTTTTCTTGTCTATTTTTCATGGCCATTTGGCTAAGTTCTTTTACACTCTGATGATGCCAAAGTTTTCTTTGCCATAATGTATAGTCAAAAGGCTCCCTCATCATTAGCGTTATAAATTTTTCTGCTTGAACTTCACCTAATACAATAATTAAAGCTTCCATGCCTTTTATTTTTATTTCTGTTTCAGTTATTGTACTCATCAATTTCTCCAACGATATCCACTGGATTTACAGCCAAAATATCATTTCTTCCCTGTAATTTTTTGAGAATACGTATGTGACTTTGATCATCAAATGGTCTGTTTAAAGCACAATTGTCGAGGTATATCCTCATTGTATCAGTAATCTCTATCTATTAAATAGGCATCCATATTAGATATCGCTAAGAAAAATCTGGGCGCTACCCCAGGTTTTCAACGCAGCCAGTCGGGCTTTAACTGCGAGACGGAAAGGTTCCATCCAACGCAATACAGTAAGGTATGACCACATAAGGTTGCATGTTCTCATGCGGCTGACTGTTGCCACTCTTCCCTGCATATTGTGAAGAGAGTGGTACGGTGGTTGAGCTCGGGTTGTTTCTGTAGGGTTGTACCCCTTTGATTTTGCCGGGGAAAAGCCCGGCTGGGTTGGGGTCTTGTCCTTTCCCCGCTTCAGCCATCGCCGTATGTGTGTGTGATGGTATGTTGGTTTCATTGAGTGTGGATATTGCTTCACCGGTTGATTGACCCAACTTATACGTCGCTAGCCCAGGCCCTCGGCCTGGCCCCATGGGGACTTTGCCTTGTAGATTGGGTAGCCCAAAATTCACGCGACCATCACCACCATAAATTGTACCCAGCAGGGCGAATAGGGCGGTGTTCTGGCGAATCTCTAGGAGAGAGCCGTCGCAATACGCCCAACCGCGAGGCGCGAAGTTATAAGGAAACATGCGGACTTCAGCGATAAAAGGTTCAGACATTGCTTATTTCTCCAAAGGGTGATTAATTGCGGGATGGGTAGATGCCGAATAAGGCAATGATGAAGTTCATAGAAAGCGTCGGCATAAGGTTGCTGTGTGTTTTACTGCCTCCAGCATTGCTCAGCATATTGCTTTGAAATTGCTCTACGCTGGGTTGCCCATCTGCGTAAAACTTGCTTACTTGCTTAGCCAACAGTTGGTCTTGGGGGGCAGGAGAATTGCCGCTATCGTTAGAAGCATAGGCAGTGTGTTGGTGGGCTGGTAATTGCTCTGTGGTTAAGCGGACGCCCTCTTGACCAAAGCGATTGCCGAGGCGTCGATTAGTTAAGCCCGGTCCTGAGCCAGTGTGAACCGGAATACGCCCACGCATATCGGGCAGCGCAAAGTTGGTTCGGCCATCGCCGCCATAGCTTGTGCCCAGCAGTGAGAAAAGTGCATTATTTTGTGAGGCGGGCAGAATTTGGCCACTGCAAAATGCCCAGCCTCTGGGGGCGAAATTGCCAGCGAAAATGCGAATTTCGCCAATAAAAGGTTCACTCATGTTGTGCTCCTGTTAGTTTCTAGGTGGAAAGGTGCCATTCAGTGCAATCACGAAATTGACCACTACGCTGGGTTGAACATTCGTATGAGATTGGCCGCCACCGGTTTTGGTGATCGAGTCGGCATTCATGGCAACTGGGTTGCTTGGAGCATGGTAGAGCGGAAAGTTTCCACCATTGGCGAACAATTGATTTTGCTGACCGGTGATGGCGGCGGCATCACCAGGCTCGCTGGATGCGTTCACCGTATGCGTATGGGCAGCCATTTGTGCGGTGTCCAGGGTAACGCTTTCATCACCCCCTTGCCGACCCCTGACATAACCATCGCCTTGGTCTAATGCAACGCGGCCACGTAAGTCGGGGAGCGCAAATGACGTTCTGCCATCGCCGCCATAAGTTGTGCCCAATAGTGCGTAGAGTGCTTGGTTTTGGTTAATCGGGAGAATCTGGCCATCACAGGCGGCCCAGTGACTGGGCGCAAAATTAAAGCCGACCATTTTGATTTCACCAAGAAAAGGCTCGCTCATAATGCAGCCTCCATTGTGCCGATAGAAAGGGATTCATTATGCATTGAATTATTTCCTATTTTTTTTAAAAAATTGTGGCGTTAAGCCTGTACAACTAACAGAGTTGCTTGTGTATCAAATGCCAACCATTTGGGGGTTTTTGGGGTGCCGGACAAAGTCGTCGCAGTGAGGGGGGGTAAGGCATGGCCTGCATGATCGTACTGCCAAAGGGTTTGATTGAGCATATCGGTGAGGACAACGGTGCCGGTTTGGTTGATCGCAATATCATGAAAATATTTGGTTTTACCCATCAGGCGCGTGCTGCCATAATGGAACAGATAATGCCCTTGGTCTGAAAAGACCTTGATGTGGCCATTGCCTTTATCAATTACATGCAGATTGTTATCTGGGTCAAGTGCCATTCTGGCAGGGCCGTTTAAGCCTTGGGTGCCGAGGCCAAAGTGGCCAATGGTTTGTTGTAACTGACCTTGGGCGGAAAATTGATACAAGGTATGTTGGGTCGCATCCACCACATACAGCCGGTCGGTGTGGTCGATGGCGATATCGGATAACTGCCCATAATTAGATGGCACTTTGATGCGCTTGATATATTGATACGCTTGGTCATACACCACCACGGCATTATCGCTTTGGTGTAACACGAAATGCTGGCCCAAGCTGTTTTTCGCCTGTGCGATGGGGGCGTGGTAAAGGTGGGTTTGGCTATTGCTAAAAATAGACGCGGGATCATTCTGGCCTGGTAACACAGGGTTGGCTGGGATTAGACGTTTCAACAGTTGTTGGTTAAAGTCATCCTGTTTTGAGAGCCATTGGGTTTTAATGGCCGTGTGTGCGGATGGGCTGCTATTCAATGCGGCTACGGGTCTACTCAGTGGGGCTGAAATGAGTAAAGCGGTGGCCGATGATTTCAGAAAAAGTCGCCGTTGCATTTGATATCCTTCCCTTGTCGGTTTTTTAGGACAGTACGATCTTGCAATTTACAATAATTACCTTTGGTAAAATTGCTAGAGTGCGCCGTAGTTGCAAATGAGTATAGTTCAGTTATACAAATTGTGGGGTTTTTAGGGAAGGCACTCCATCAAATGGTAGACTTCTGCATCTGCAATAATGGTAAACCCCAGGCGGGTATACCAGCTGAGTGCGGGATTATTTTTTTCAACATGGATGCGCACGGGCAACCCGGTGGTTTTCGCTTCCCCTAATACGGTATGCAGTAAATGAGAACCAATCCCGGCATAACGGAAGGCGCTTAATAACGCAATATCAATGATGCGGATTTCATCCGGTCGATAATCTAAATACAGCCGACCAACAGGCTGCTCATTCTTCAGAATAACGCTATATTCAGCCTCCTCATAGTTTTTTTGATAGTGTTGGTGCTGGGCTGTAAACTGCATCTGTAAAAAAGTCTGTGTTTGCGCCTCACTCCAGCCGACATTGGCCAGCTCCTCTTGTCGAGTACTACAGTACACATCAAACAAAAAAGGCTGGTCTTGATCGTTAATGGGGCGGAGTTTAACGCTTAATGCGGTCATGATGCGGAGTGGGTTTGAAAAACAGCCTCATAAGAAATGTGTTGCTCATCCTCGGCGATGGGCACCAAAAAAATGTGGGAAACGCCCTCGGTTTCGTGGTTCAGTGCATAACTGCCCTGCGCTAGGATGCCGGACTTTGGCCCCTTGAAGACAAGGGAAAAACGATCACAATTGTTTTGTTGGGTGAGTGCGGAAACCTCGGCTAACGTTAACGCGAGGGTCTCTCCCGATTCAAAGTTTACAGTATAATCATCATGTAATGTACGGGCAAAGGTGTGATGTTCATAATCAGGCATCATGGCTCCTTCAAATAGTGGTGTGTTGTCTTCTGTTCTAGCATGAAATGCCGCTTTTGTACAAGCCATGGGAAATATCGATAGATAATAAAGCGGTAATATCCAGATATCATGAACACAGCCTTGCGCAGGCATGCTTATGATTTGGCCGGTTTTAAGGTGAATCGGCTTTCGGCCATTGTCTGCCCATTTACCAAAAGGCTTAAGTGGTGTGTACCCGGATAATAAGTGCGGGTTGTGAGGGCGCGAAAGGCATGTGTTTTCTGCACGGTTTTTTCGTGTGCGGGGTAATGCCCCTCCGCGATCTTAAAGACTTTTTGGCTGATTTTACCCCGCAAACGCGGTAAGCCCAAGACGTACTCCAAGCGTAAATGCCCCAGTGCTTGGTCTGCACGCAGTTGAAAATCAAAGTGCAAGGTTTCGCCCAAAGTCACTTCTGCCTCAACTTGCCAATGATGCACGCGAACATGTGTCGGGGGATGAAAACCAAACAATGGTAATACCGCTGCATGGCCTTGTTTGAGTAAAGTTCGGCAGCCGTGCTTGAGGATCCAATCGGTGTGTGGGTGTTGGCCCAACCAACGTGCGGTGAGGTCGAGTAGGGTGGCTGGGTGGTCTTTGGCGATGTCGTTCAGATTATTGGCCACACTCTTGCGGACATACAAACTATCATCTTGTTTCAGCGCGGCTAGCACGGGCAGAATCGGGCTGGGATCTTGTTTAAAAGCCTCTAAAGCGGTGGCCCAAGGCAAGCGCGGGCGGCAACCTTCACTGGCCAGGCGACGAATATGGGGGTTAGCGTGATGGGCCCAGCGTAACATTTGCGCCATCATTTTTTCAGAATCCTGCACAATAAACGCTCTAACGGCAAATTCTGAGCTGGAATACTCGGTCAAATGGGCCAACGCGGTGATCGAATCATCCCAGTGATTTAACCCATACAAACGCACATACTCCGGGAAAAACATCGCCTCGAAACCACTGAAGTGCACAGCGGCGGGTGTTAAAATGGCCAAGGCTTCTGGGTAAGGTAAAGCCAGGGTGTCGTGTAATGACTCCGCGATATGCTGCATACGTGCTTTTAACGCGCGCTCTGGCCAGCCCTGATCAAACACTTGGTGCATAAACGCCCGGCTTTCAAAAGCCGGGTACAACTGTTGTATCGTGTGGCTGAGGTGACCCAAATAAGCGTCAGTGTAAACGTCCTTTAATGGGGTTGGCATATCCATTCCTTCATCATCGTTAAAAAACACGCGTCGGTGCTAAAAAAGGCTGTGCGGCGATAAAGGCGCGATAGTGGCTCAGAATGAATAAGTGGGTGCTGCGTTGCGCCAGTGCCGTGTGGGTAAACTCGGTTTCCAGTGTGCCTTGTACATAACGTGACCAAGCGGCATTTTGGGGTAACCAGTCATACGTGATGGCGGCGGCAAAAAACAGCAGTTTATGTTGCCAGGGAGCGTTATGTTCGTGTTGCACGCGCCAGTATGGATTGCTCGTCGGGAGGGTGGCGGTGGCGGCCTCCAAAGTCACCGAATACGCATCACTTGGTAGATCCTGCCAGTCATGCGGGTGGATGAAAGAAATGCTGATGGCGATAAATGCCAGCGGCATACAGCCCAATAAAAGCAAAGGCGGGCGTTGGCGTAAGCGCATGAATATCTGCACGGTGAGATAAGCGACCATGCCATGCAAGCAAAAATGGCTGAATAAATACAGCGGGTAAACGCTGTGGATAGGCACGTGTAATAACAGCCCTTCACCGACGGCGGCCACATAACCGGCAATAATTAACAAGGGGAAATAACTGATTCGCCAGGCCAATAGCAGCGCCAAAGCCAAAGCAACGCGGGCGAAAAGCGTGCGCTGCTTTGGCCCAACGGTGGCGATGAGTAAAAGGCTTGCACCCAGGCTGGTGCCATGAAAAGCAATAATCAACATTTGATGGGTCAGTGTTGGCCGGTGGTCTAGATACCGCCCAAATAACACACAGGCACCAGCCAAGCTCGCAGCCCAGAGGATTGTGCGAACATCAGAAAACCCGTTCATAGTCCTTCAAACCGGATTGGTCTAAGCGTTTGGCTAAGCGGGGTAAATGGCAAGTTGGCACACCGGGGTAGGTATGGTGCTCCAAGTGAAAAAACATATTATAAAAGACAAGATTCTTAAACGTGCCACGCAAGGTACGAGAAGGCATGTGAGCCGAAGTGCCTTGACGATGCACCAACCACACCGCAAAAAAAGCCGATAGGCAATAGCCCAAAATCATTAAGGTGTAATGCACTTTTAACGCGGGTATCTCCAACAGCACAAACACACTGATCAGCACCCCCAGGTTCAGCAGCAGTTCGGCATAAATCCAGGGGCGTTTTGCAGCAGGGGCGTGCTGTAAAGCGTGATGGTGGATGGCCAGTGGAAATAACGGGCCTTTCAACAACACTTCAAACGGACCCATGCGGGCGACATGCCCCTCCACATCGTGCTCACCCATGTAATGTTTGTGGTGTTGTTGATGGGTGTATTGAAACGCGTGCAAAGACCCCAGCATGAGGGCGCTTTGTAACAGCATTAAAATATCGGTGACGCGTTTTCCCAGCCCCAATGCATAGTGAAAAGCATTATGGCTGAAGCGTAAAGCGGTCAAAAAAAAGTAAAATGCGCTAAAAACAGCCAGGCTGTTAATGCCCTGGTGAGCAAGGATCAATGTTGCGCATAACCAAGGCAGGGGCAAGCTCAACTCTTTGGCGACTTCCCAGGGTTGATAAGGAACCAAATCGCGCCAAACGATGGGATATTGTCGATGCAACATAAAAGCGCCTTTATTGGGGCCGTCGTTTCAGCCGCCAAACGGCAAACCGTTGATACATCGCCAGCATGATGCGCTCGAAAAAAGGCAAACGCCTCAACCACGGTGAAATCACCCGATAAACCGGTAACGTCGACCAAATCGCATAAAACCCTTGTACCCCGATGTGTCGTTGCCCATCGGCGCGGATAACGTGCAACTGCGCCATCGCCGCATCGTAAGTCACCGCATGCTGTTGCATCTGCGCGCTGTCTTGGGTGATGTCAACCCAACAGATGCGCTGTTGTTTACGATCCAAAAAACGGTACCAGGTCGTTTCCGCTTGGCAATACGGGCATTCGCTGTCGTAAAACACGGTCAGTTTTGAAGGGGGATGATCCGGCATAGGGGCTTCGCTGTGTTGTGGGATAGGCGGGTTCAAGCGTGCCTGGTTGTTCAATGTTTCAATGTATTATAGTCCAGTCATCGCAAATCGTATCGGCACAAACGCGACCAATAGCACCAGTGGGATTCAGATTTGAATGATTAGGATAGATTCAATTTGTGCAGAATTCCCTTAATCGTCTCCGCTTCAGGAATGTTTAAGCGCTCTGCCGCGTTTAAAGACTCGTGTAGCAATGCTTGTACCTGTTCTTGTTTATCTGTCCCATGCATCTGCCAAAGCAGCAAAGCCATATGGGTTCGCCCAACCAATAAGCTGCGGACATCGCCGAGCTGTTCATACACCGGCAGTGCTTCTTTCTCCATGATTCGCAGGGCTTCGTCCAGCTGCCCCCGAGCTTGCAGAATGTCCGCGATTTCTCCCATCGTCACGGCTTTTGAGCGCACATCGCCGAGTTGTTCATACACCGGGAGTTGTTCTTCCTGGCGGATTCGGAGGGCTTCGTCCCACTGCCCCCGAGCTTGCAGAATGTCCGCGATTTTTCCCATCGTCATGGCTTTTGAGCGCACATCGCCGAGCTGTTCATACACGGGCAGTGCTTTGTCTCGGCGAATCGTCAGCGCGTTATCCAATTCTCCTCTTTGTTCAAAAATATCGGCAATGAGGCCTTGGGCAAAAGCTTCGCTACGTCGGTCATTGAAGGTTTGGGCGGTCTTTAAGGCTTGGGTGGCGTAATGCATGGATTGGCCTAATTCGCCGAGTTGTCGGGAGATTTCAGCTGCTTCTTTTAAAAGCGAACAATTGGATGCGCATGGGGTGAGTTGTTGTGCCAGGAAGGTGTCAATTTGTTTTAACCGTTGTTGGCTTTGTTGTGCCGCAGCGGCACCTAAGAATAGTGTATCTTGATGAATCTGAGGGGCCGTTTCTTGTGGTAAGGCAAAGCTCAATACAGCGGTTCGCCAAGCCCATAGGTCAGGGGCTTGTTGTGCAAACTGTTGGATCAGTGGTGGCGTTAGCCAGAAAATAACCAAGCATGGCCAGTGTGTTGAGTAGCGCTCTCGGTGATAATTTAGCGCAGTGTATGCGCCTATTTTGGGGGTTTCTAGCCAGGATTCTGTATCAATCACCTGCACCAGAGAATGGGTTTTGCAGAGCTGGCTGAGTGTTGTTTCAAATTGTTCAAATGGCTGTTCACGTTCAGGTTTATAGGTGGCATGGCTGCCCTCAAAATGTTGAATATGCTGGATTACCGCATCTCGATAGTGGGGTAAGGTGTATTCGGCAATCATCAGGCTAAAGCCTTCGGCCATTTCCATGAAGTGGCGTAAGCGCAATATCTCTGCGCTGTGTTGATCGTGTAATTCCCAAGCCTGTGACGGGTTGGGCTGCTTCATGTGGCTGCCGAGTCAGCATTTTGTTTTGTGGTAAATGCTGTGAGTGCTTTTTGGTAAGCCGGTAAGGTTTGTACGGCGGGGTGGGTTTGCCACCAGTAACTGTTGTATTCCAATAAAACCAAATTATATAACAAGTTTCTTGAGGATTCACTTTGAGGTGTAAATTCTTTGTCTTTTTGATCAATTTCCACCATCAAGGGGTAAGCATCTTGTGGCACCAGGCGGCTGTAGTCACTGGCGATTTGTTTCACCGCATTTTCGGCGGCTCGCAAGTCAATGGGGTTGATGCCTGCTTGGGCAAGGCTTTCGTTGAGCAATCTCATGAGGTCTCGAAGATGGCCGCCGGATGCACAAATCAGATAATTGAGCACCTTTTCGTGTTGAAAAAGGCGAGGATCCATGCGTTTTTCCACTAACTCACGTAAACGCAAGATTACCGTGTCATCATCTTTTGGCTGCTGGCCTTTTTCAGCTAATTTGATCATGGGTAAGCGGTGTAACTGAAAATTTTGCCACGCATTGCCTTGTTCGCACATTAAGACAATGGGGCCACAGTAAATAAAATCCCCCTGAATCTGACGCAGTTGGTGGACATCATCCATAAAAAAGCGTGTGGCGTCTTCTGAGCGTAAACGGTCGGTTCCATCAACAATGAAGAGCACCCGGACGCCTTGTTGTTTTGCCTTTAATTGCGCTTCTGCTTCGGCCAACAAGATGTTAAAGGCTCGTGCAAACTCACTAAAATGGTCATGTACGACCACGCGAACCTCATCGCGGTAAGTGGTGCCGCTTTTGATGGAGCTGGTCAGCTTGGCACAAAAATCAATCATAAAGGGTATGCCGCCCTTGGCTTTGACCTGGGTTTCAAGCCCAATGTCTAGCTGACGATGCTCCAGAAAGGTTTGCACCCGCTGCTTAAACCAGTCCTCTAACGGTTGAATATATTCGGGGGATAATGCAATGTCATCATCCACTAACTGTTGCATGAGTTTTTTCGCTTGTACCAGCAATAGGTCGCTATAGCGTAAGTTGTGCACATCTAAGGTGTTTAAAACATCCACTAACACCACATAAAATCGTGTCACGCCGTGCAATTCCTCTGCGTAACGCCGAAGAAGGGTGCTTTTGCCACAACCACGGTGCCCCCCAAATAACATGAAAATTCTATCCTGATCAGGATCTAAGTCATCATCGTCTTCTAGAATGCCCAATTTGAAAAATAATTGGTCTTTGCTGTAGCTGCCGCGCAGATCATCTAAGGGGACATACATGGGGTCATTGGTTTCAAGCGGCACATCGTATTTTAAGTTTCTTTGCGCTTGCTTGATCAGGGGTTTTAATTCTGCTTTATCCATGGAGGTGGCTACCGTTGTAAACTCAGGAATCAGGTGTAATTCATGGTAATACAGATCAATATAAATCGCTTGAATTTTCTCTGGCCTGGGCTCACATGCGGCCCGTTCATCCTGCCTCAACCGCCATCCCATCGAAAATTCATATTTAAGGGGCAAGGTTTGAAAAACTTGATACTATGATCTCTACTCACCCTGCGGGTATTGGGCGAATGCCTGTTTGATGGTTAGCCGTGGTGATGAAACCGTAACGCAATGCTCAACACAGAGATGAGTAGGACAATGAAAAGACTTCCGTTAGCCGTCACGACGTTTGAAAAAATCAGAGATAAAGAGAAGGATTACCTGTATGTGGATAAAACCGCCTTTGCTTATCAGTTAATCGAGAGAGGCGAGTATTATTTTCTCTCTCGCCCCAGGCGTTTTGGTAAATCGTTGTTCATTGACACCTTAAGCGATTTATTCCAGGGCAAACAATCTTTGTTTGAGGGTTTGGCGGTGTACGATCAATGGGATTGGGAGACACGTTACCCTGTGATCAATGTGACCTTAAACAGTGGTGACTTTGGCACAGCGGATGGCATCAAACAGGCGATATTAGACCAATTAGCGTTGAATCAAAAAAGGCTCGGTGTGGCGTGTGAAAACAAAGCACACATTCCGGCTTGTTTTACCACATTGATTGAAAACGCATATGAAAAATACCAGCAAAAAGTCGTCATTCTGATTGATGAATACGACAAACCCATGTTGGATAATATGACGAATAAGGGACTGGCATTGGCGGCCAGGGATATTTTAAAAACCTTTTACAGTGTGATCAAAAATAACGACCGTTATTTGAAGTTTGTATTGATAACCGGGGTCTCTACATTTTCTAAAATGAACCTGTTCAGTGGGCTGAATAACCTCACGGATATTACCATTCGGCCTGAGTATGCAGCCATATGCGGTTATACCCATGACGACATCCAAACGACGTTTAAAGCGCATCTGGTGGGGGTTGATTTAGACACATTGCAGCAATGGTATAATGGGTATAACTATTTGGGGGGCGAGCAAGCCCACGTTTATAACCCGTATGATATTTTATTGTTTATTGATAACCACTGTGAGTATAAAGATTACTGGTGGGAAACCGGTAACCCCAGCTTCCTCATCCAGAAATTGTCTGAGCAGCCGTATTATATTCCCAATCTGGAAAATATTGTGGTTAACGATAAAGTACTCAATACTTTTGATATTGAGCACATTGACCTCATCGCCTTACTGTGGCAAACCGGATACCTGACCTTCGCAAATAAAATTCAGAATTTTGATGAAACCTACCACTACCAACTGAAAGTCCCGAATCGGGAGATACAAAAATCGCTTAATCAGTTATTTCTTAATTATTTAACCAATCAGCCAGTGGAAGCCTTAGCCAATCAAAATCAGATATACACGGATATCACGACCGATTTAGCCCAGCTTAAGCGCACATTCACCTCGATATTTGCCGCCATTCCCTACAACAACTACGCGAATAATGTGATCGCCCGTTACGAAGGGTATTATGCCTCCGTTGTCTTCACCTATCTGATGTCTTTGGGATTTCCCTGCATCGCCGAAGATGTCACACAAAAAGGCCGGATTGATATCACGCTAAAGTTACCGCAAAGAATACTCATCCTTGAATTCAAGGTGGATCAAAAAGGCCAAGCACTGGCGCAAATCAAACACAAACAATATGCTGAAAAATATTACTCGGAAGCTGAACGAACGGGTAAAGATATTTATATCGTTGGCATTTGTTTTGACAGTGGGGAGAAAAATATCACGGAATTTGTGTGGGAGAAGGTATCGTTTTAGTGGAAGGGTTTTATCAATTATTTAAATATAAATAAACTGTATTTTATAATATAAAACATAAAAACCTAACAAGATAAGTCAAATTCTTGCAAAATTCCCTTAATCGTCTCCGCTTCAGGAAGGCTTAAGCGCTCCGCCGCGTTTAAGAC
>Ga0256847_1000358_pt1 | contig 29947 bp, 28 predicted proteins | sample TeddybearmetaG_FD_189099 | JGI IMG/M metagenome (GOLD analysis project Ga0256847, IMG submission 189099) | Hydrothermal vent microbial communities from East Pacific Rise, Pacific Ocean - Teddybear | ecosystem: Environmental > Aquatic > Marine > Hydrothermal vents | place: Pacific Ocean: East...
ATCTGTGAGAATACCATCAAGGCTCAAGGCTCAAGGCCAGTTTTTAATCCGCAATCGCCACTGCAATCAATGGTATGGGCGCGTCATCATACCGCAAACTCTTCGCGAGCATTTCAATGGTAAGCGCGAGTTTCGCCGTTCACTGAAAACCCCTGATAAAACCACTGCAAAAAGGCGTGTGTTAGAATTTTGAGTAGAATGCCAAAATGGATTTGAAAGGATAGAGCAAGAGGCCAATGACCCTATGCGTTACTTTGAAACCCATGAGGCCATTGACCTCTATATCCAAAAACTAGCTATCCAAGGGCGCAAAGGTAAAAAACTGTCCCAACGAACATTATCGAACTATCTGCGGTTGAGCGGGATGGGATTCTGTGGGTGCATCCACAACCGGATGGTGATCTGGATATTGATGAGTTGCTCGGGCCGCTTGCCCAGGAACTGGCTTCCTATAATCTCGGTAACCTGTCTCATGCTAGTGGAACAACAATCACCAAAAACCTTAACTGGAAGCTCGCCAATGATACTTTTGGTGAAACCTATCATTTTCATAACTCCTTTTGCCAGGCACTGAGGCTTGAGGGCCTGGAGCGGGTTGGCTGATTTATCAATATGTATTTCGCAGGCTACCTATCAAACCGCGTTAGTTACAACCAATCACTGCGTAGTGCGTACTCCTAAAGCTGCTTTCCATAGCGATGGCTGTTGTTCCTGAAATTTGTCCGATTTCACTGGAAATGCTGGAGATATGGTAGCCATCCGGTGCTGGTGCGACTCCGCCCTGATTCTGTACAACAAGTGTACTTCGTTGATCGCGTCGTGCCGGGGAGCATAAATTGTCAGCGAGCACGGCCTCGTTTTCTATACGCGCATCCTGTGGTTGAATGACGGATGTCTCGTCTGTATCAGGTGATTCAACATTAATTTCGCCGCTCACTCCCTGTGCAGAATCTGCATTGACGAGGCTTTGGGTGTCGATGATGAATAACCCGTCATCACCTACCCGGTTAATTGTAATCGCACCACCATTACCCTGTTCGGCCTGTGCCAGAATAAGGCTTTTCTGCAAAAAAAGTGAACTTGTTGTCACATTTACATCGCCACCGTTGCCAGTTGCCTGGTCTACAGACGCGGCTATAACGCTATTGGTCAAGATCAGCCTATCCCCCACGCGCACGTTGATATCACCACCCTGGGAGCGATCGGATAGAGTCAGGATGGCTGCTATTTCTTCACCAGACGATGACAGCACCAGATCTCCAGCTACATCCAGATCCACAGAACCTGAATTACCATCTGTTGATGCGGTGGATTCGACGCGGCCACCATTCTCCAGATTCACCGAATTTGCATCAATGGCGATTGTACCACCATCTCCCTGGCCGGTGGCGTTGGACGAGAGTGCGCTACCTGTGCCATTCAGTGTTAGAGCGCCTCCAAGCTGGATGTTGATACGCCCACCCTGTGCACCACCATTGGTGTCAGCCTGAATTCTGCCACCATTGAAAATACCTATGTCTCCTGAAACGTTAAGCGATATATCCCCTCTCCCGGAGTTGTCCGTGCCGCCTTCAGCCGTTGCCAGAATTTGTGCATTCTCAAGTAACACGCTACCGGCGTTAATCTGGATGGTGCCAGCGTTGCCTGCATCCGTGTTGGGTGAATTTGAGCGTGAACTGATGCTGGTAAGATTATCCAAACCGGTTATTTCGGATGAGGTAAACAAGTGGAGTTCACCTGTAACTTCAATCTGAATATCTCCCGCATCACCAACGCCGGTAACGCCCTGCAGTTCATCAAATGCGCTGGATGTGGTAATGGACGAACCATCAAGCAAAAGCACTTTATCAGCAGTTATGCGAATCGACCCACCCTGCCCGGAGCCTAGCGATGCACCGCTGAACAAGGTATTGCTGGCTACGATGGAATCGGCGTTTAAAATTATATTGCCGCCAGGTGCAGACCCCAGGGTGGCTACTGCCAGTGTAGCTCCGGATGCATTGAAGACTGGTGTGTTAATTGTCACTGTACCGCGAACACTACAATCCAAAGAACAGTTGGTCGCAAATATGCTGATGCCGGGCGATGATACGGCGGGGTCAGGCCCCGTATTTTCAATGATAAAGGAATTCTGTGCATTGATTGTCACATCCCCCGGTCGGCCAAATGCAGAAGAATCAAACGCTGCTAAACGTGAGATAAATATACCTGCTGATGACCCACGAAAGAGTACATCTACAGCGTTGATGCTTATGTTTCCTGCATCCCCGCTGGACTGGGTACCAGATGATATGAAGGTATTGTCAAACAGATTTAGTTGGTCAACGTCTATTGAGATCGAACCGGCATTGCCAGAACCAAAAAGACTGCTGGTATCAATACTTGAGGGCAGTGCTACACCGAAGATGGGATCAATCCCCGTGCCTTGCAGTGTGAGCGACTCTGCAGAAATAAGGATATCACCACCGGCGGCGTCACCGCTGGTGGATGCCGATACGCTACTACCTTCATCAAGTAAGACATTGCCTCCAAAAATCAGGATGCTGCCTCCGACAGAGCCCGGGAAACCCGCGGTGGTTGTGGTTATATTGGAAAGGTTTCTAAGCTGGATGTCGTCTGCAAACAGTACAACCGAGCCACCAAACCCGCCGATGCTTGTTCCTCCTACTGAGGCATTGTCCAGGGAAATGGATTGCATCGGCTGAAAGTTGCCGAATGGATCGATCGAACCGACAAACAGTGTGGTGCCTGCACTTCCAAGACCTAAGGTTGAGTTGGTGACAGATGCCCCATCAGCCAAACTCAAGTTGTTGGCACTCACAATGATGTCGCCTGCATCAGCATCAGAGAATGTGGTGGACTGGATCTCGGTAACGGGCCCAGAGACATTCACCGAATTGGCAGCAAGCCAGGTTCCATCGTCAAGAATTTCTCCTACAAAAGAGATGTCCCCGGCGCGATCACCACTCGCCTGTGTGAAAAATTGTGAATTGAAAATCTGCTGATTGTTACCAATTAGCGTGATATCTCCTCCAGGACCACCCACAAAATTGCCCTGGGTGGAAATCAGGCTGAACCGCACCGACAGATCCTGACCCGCAAGAACAATATCCCCACCCTGAAAGCTGGAAATAAATGTTCCGTTGAAGGACAAGCCACGGTCGAGACCCGAATCTGTAAACCCGTAGCCGCTTTGCGTGCCGACAGATAGCGTCACGGGTTGCAGAGCATCAGCGAAAAAGTGCGCACCATCTTCAAACTGAATAAAGTCTGCAGCACCAAAACCAATACTACCGCGTACGTCCAGCAGTAAGCCGTTACCTGCGATAATACCTGCCGGGTTAATAAACCACAGGCTTGAATCAAACAGCGCACCACGGGTTGAAAATCCGCCATTGAGGAAACTATGCGCCCCCCCGGTGACCCGTATGAGTATATTGTCTACAGGCATGGCGCGATTAGATTGAAAAATTGCCCCATCATTGCTAAATAAATTAAAACGCGCGAAGCTGTAAAATAGGTTGTCCCCCGCAAATTGAGCAATGTTGGGATCGTCCCCGTCCAGCGTATATAGCGTGAATCCCGCGTTATCAACGCCATTAATAGTTGTGCTGGTACCTGTTAAACTGTCATCCACAACTATTCTGGGGCTGGTAACATCTGAAAGAAAACCGAAGTCCAGTGGGTTGGCAATGCTTAATGTGTTGAGATCTGAATCCACCGTTAACGCGCTGCCGTCGCTCATAACCAGGGCAACGATATCATCATTGTTATTGCTGTTTGCGTTAAACTTAAACGAACCCACTACATTAATACTTGCATCAGGCCCCACCATTACGCCGTTAGGGTTTAACAACCACAAGTTAGCATCAGCATTGAGAATGCCATTGATCGTAGTGCCGGTTGAGCCGGTTACTCGTGCAATAATGTTGCTTACCAAAAGACTCGAAGTGAAGTTCGCTGTCTCTCCGTTAGCAATATCAAAGGTAGAAAAGCTATGCAACAGATTCGAACCGTGAACGGTGCCTAGGTCTTCAGTTATATTGAATACGGGCCCGGAAATCTCCCCGGCCAGCCCTGCAGTACCATCCAGCACAATGTCTGCCCATGAATGATATGCAAACAATAGTACTAAACCGCAACATATAAACTGTTTGAGCTTAATGTTCATCTCCCCGGGTTACAGCCAACTGCCAATAAGCAGGTATGGCGCCCAGAAACTGGGATGCTGAAAACGTTTGGTACGCAACAACGCGAGTTGCGCCTGGCGCAGGCTTGCAGCCTTGGTGTTTCCTGGTGATTGCAATTGGCCATAAAAATTCCGAATGAGTTCTGTTGTTGCGGTATCGCTGATGGACCAGAGTGATGCCAGCGCACTTCTGGCGCCGCTTTGCACGGCAACGCCAGCCAGGCCCAGTGCTGCACGATCGTCACCTGCGGCAGTTTGACACGCGCTTAAAACCAATAAATCCAGGGGTACATCACCGCGTTGTTTCAGAGCGTTCTGCAGGCGCGAAAGTGTAAGTTTGCTGTCATAGGTGAGGATGAATGACTTTCGAAAATCCCGATGGAATTCTCCATGTGTGGCAAAATGTGCAATCGAGTATTTGCCCAGGCTTAGGTTAGTTGCCATCAACTCCAGCTGAAAATCGCTGTCCTGCATTGTCACGGCCGGATACAGAGCCGCGACGTTGCTTATCTCCTGCTCCACGGCGGGTAAACTTGAATAACCCTGCACGGCTTCTGTCAGGCCACCGATCAAAAGATTGTCGGAATTGCTCTCACCTGTTTGCTGGGTAAGCTTGATTGCGGGGGTTGTGGCAATGGCGTAACGTTCTACCAAAAACTGTTTGCCATCATGCAAGGCTGATATCGGGATAGTTCTGAGCGCACCTTCAGGCACCATTACCAGTGTCTTCACTCCCCGGGAATCCAGAAAACCTTCCATCGGGCGCATCAGCCAGTTGTACAACTGCTGCGCGTGCGCAAGGTATGCGTCTGCTGTTAACGGCCGTTCAAGGTTCAGGCGAAATCGACGAATCAACTGAGTCGCCTGGTTGCGCCCGATTGGAGTTGTAAACTGTGCCAGTTCATCACCCACTTCTACCAAAAGCTCGATACGTTTTTCTAGAAAAACCGGATAGAGAATGGCAGTGCTGGAGTTTTTCTCCTGGGCCTCTATTTGTGCATTTGTTGGTTGCCGGTCTTGCGCCACACACTCACTTGCGAAGTAGTCTTCTACTTCTGCCTGTTTCAGAGTCTCAAGTTGATCGCGTACACCTCGCAACAGCGTTTGTTTGGCGTCACCTGCCGTCATGGTGGCCGAACGTGTAAGCAATACATCTGCATACTGGCTGTAAACCGGTGCTACCAGCCGATTGAAAGTGTTACGTGATCCAAGCGTGAAATTGCTCTTTAAGTTACTCAAAATCTCAGTGGCTCTGGCATAGGCTTCCTGGGAAGACTGCAGCTGATTGCTGGCTTTAAGAATGCGTCCAAGCTGCCATTCCCAACGATACAATTGATCATCAGCACCCACTTGCAGAGCGTAGAAAAGGGCCTTGCGCGTTAGTGTGAGTGACTCGGTAATACGCCCTTCATCTTCGTAAAGCGCGCCCATGAAACCAGCCGCCCAGCCAAGTATCACAGGGTCTGACGTCAGGTTTTGTGCTTGTGTGTAAGCCGCCAGCGCGTGGCCACGCCACTCTAGCGGAAATGCAAATTCGGTAACTGCACGCCTGCCAACATTACCCAGTGATACCCAGAGTTCCGCTACAGCTCTGCCTCTGCCCATGGTGTTGAGCCTTGCCGAGAGTGCATTAAGCTCACGCTCAAGGTTAGCAATATCTTTTGCATCAAGATTTGCACGCAGGGCATTGAGTGACGCTCGTGCTGCAAGCACTGGCATATTCGCCTGGTCGGCATAAGTTGCGCTGTCACGGTAAAATGCTGTGGCATCACTCAAAGCACCTGTCTCGATGGTTACATTACCGAGCTCCAGTAGATAGGCAGCCCGTTCCGCTGGTTCAAGCAGGCCAGCCACTGCCGCTTTGAGTGTTGTTTGTGCTTCCTCGTAACGTCCAAGGCCACATAACACCCCACCAAGCCGGATACCGGTTTGCACAGATGTGGTGGGCTCAAAATTTGCCTTAAGTGTGTTCAATTCGGTAAGGGCTGCCCGATTTTTGCCCTGGTTGCGCAATGTATCCACAAGCTCCCAGCTGGCTTGAATGCTTGCTTCGACGTCCGCATTTGTTTGCCTGGTTTCTGCAGATAATCCACCCCACCCTCCCAATGTAAAGCAGAGGAGAAGCGGCGTTGACAGGCGGATTGATTTGCGCATGCGTTTTACTCCAACACAACCTGCACACGACGATTGAGGCGGTGCGCTTCTTCTGTCATTGCAGAGTCTCGTGGTTGAGCCTCACCTTTACCCTCTGCGCGAATGCGCCCCTTCAGGGAACTTGCTACCTGAATGGCAATGTCGCGTACAGCCATTGCCCTGCCCAGTGACAGCAGCATGTTTGCATCAGAGTCGCCGCGCACATCTGCATGCCCAATGAATACAAACTTTCGATTGGCAAAGCGTTCATCACTGCCAATCACTTTTGCAAGTTGCTCTATCATTCTACGAGATTCCGGATAGGGTTCAGCACTACCTGTGGTAAACAGCAGTGGGTAGTCCTGGAATAATTTTACCGTACCTGCACCACCACTTTGGTTGGATCCCGAGGCCACTGCTTCAAAATCGGAGTTTAGCTTTGCGCGCATCACGGGTCCTTTATCAGCCAGGTCGCTGAAAAAACCTCGCGTGATAATATCGCTTGTAAGATTTTCTCCCGCTGCAACAATCTTAACAGCCAAATCTGCAATCCATTCACTTTTGGGGTCTAACTCTTTGGCCCTAAAAATCCAGGTTTCGGCGCGCTTCGGATTTTTGTCGCTATACAGTAGAAGTTCTGCAAAGCGTGCGGCTGACCGTGCCTGTTGGGTTGGAGTTTCTGCATAGGTTTCGTAAGTGGCTTTAAACGCGATTGCGGCACGTTCATTAAGTGCAGATTCGCCGAAAGTTGTCGCAAGCTCACCGAGTTCCTGCCAGTGTGTGTAGTTGGGACAGACTTTTACCGCTTGCTCCAAAAACTGAAGCGCATCCCTGTCTCGAAACTCAGTTTTTGCAGTGTTGGCAAGCGCGTAGTATCGCTCCCCCAATGCACAATCGGCACCGGCCGCGCCCAGCGTCCATATTAGGGCACCTGCGGTTAGAGATATAATGTATTTCATGCGCTCAAAAACTCCGTATGTAAGAAATCGACATATGTAAACCGTCATCCTGTAGATCGTGACCGGGATTTGCCGTGCGTGGATCGTCACCCTTAAAGTTGTTACCCAGATCTTCGCCCCAGTAAAGTGATGCACGCAGACCGTCCACCGGTTGCCAGATTAGCCCCAGGCCGGCACTTAAAATATGCCTTGCATCATTTGTGTCTCGCGTGTCTGAAAGCGGCGCTACATCATTCTCATCCCATGAGCGGCCGTAATCTATAAAGGGGGCGATTACCAGGTTCAGCGGATGAGGGTCAGCGCGATAACCGGGAATTGGAAGCTGCAACTCTACCGAAGCTGCAAACCCGTTATCTCGCACCATAAGGTTTTCCGGCACACCCCTTATCGTATTAACGCCGCCAATGGCGATTTTCTCAATACTCATCAGCGGATCAAATGCAAGCTGTAATGTGGTTCTCGTGACAAGTTGAGCACGCTCGTTAAAGCCCGCAAATAACGGTAGCGTATTCAAGCGGTAGATAAACAGCCCCTGGCCCAGAAAGAGGTCAAACTCCCCGTCCACTCCTGCAGGGTTACTCAGGCGGCCCAGATCTGTTGTTGGGGAAAATATAGTGGCATCAAATATGTCCAGACCAACACGGTAGGTACCACGCAAGGTGAGCACGTGATTTGCTCCACGCCGTGTCCAGTCAAGCCCAAGTTGAACCACGCTGGTGTCTGATTCTCCATCCACCGCGCCGGGTGAAAATGAGTAGGGTATACCAAGTAGCTTTGTTTCGCTGTGCTTGACTTCAAGGCCAAGGGTTGCAGAAATATTGTGCGTTGTGCCCTCGATTATTGGTTGGGTGAGTGACACGCCCCAGGTGTCTGTAAGGCTTTGGATGTCCAGTTCATCAAATGCCTGCTCCACTATCCTGGCATCCGAGCGCGCGTAATAAGCTTTAAAGCGTGTATTGTATCGGTTAAGTGGTACCTCGAAATTTATGCTGAGATCATCTGCGCCATCAGAAAGACCGCCACTTAAGTGCAATGATTCGCCCAGGCCGCTCAGGTTTCGGCTTGATATAAATACCCTGGCGCGAATCTCACCGACACTTGAGGAGTTGTAATTGTCAGCAGATAAACCAGCTGATATTCGCTTGCCTTCCTCTACTGAAATCTGCAGTGTGCTCTCGCCCAGGGACATACCGGGCATCAGCCTGGCGTCCAGTCGTGCTACATTGTCGTCCCTCTGTAAATGTTGAAGTGCTGTTTGAATATCCTGAAGATTTAGCGGGCCTTCGATATATCGCTGAATTCGAGACTCTATGTATGTATCCCTTAGCCTTGCCTCACCCTGAATCTCGATGCCCGTCAAGGCACCTTCAATCGCCTGCATACGGATCAAACCGTTGCTCACCTGTTGGTCGGGGATGATTACACCTGAATTAATGTAACCGCGTTCAAGATACAGGCGCGACAACGCAAGCCTGAGAGCCTGCAGTTCTTCTATGCTTACGCTGCGATTTACGTATGGTGTGGTAAGTGCTGCTACCGCATCAGCATCAAGTGCAGTAACGCCGTCAATGCGAATAGCACGTACTTCAATGGAAGGGTTGCCGGATAAGGGCATACCTGCTGAAGACGGGCTGATAGCTGCAATAGATGGTAGTTTGAACGGTTCAACACGGTCAGTAAGTTGACCTGATACGTAGTTTGCATCGCCAGGTGTTGACCAGTTGAATTCACGACCAGGCTCCCCGGCAACCGCGAGCTGTCCAAACAGAACCATAAAAAATAGTATGGGCGCGCGGATTGCGCCATATCGTCTCATTTCCAGCCCCCTCTCCTCCCAGAAATGCGGGTAAAGAAGTATTCACACAACTGCGAGCGCTTGCAAGCGCCAGAATTGGCGAATAGAGTCAGCGCATGACGAACACCCACGACACAGGTACTAAACCTTCAGACGCAATGAAAATTGATGAAGATGCAACCCTCATTACTATTGGTGCAGACTTGCCGGATATTCCAGGGTTTCAACTGATTTCTCCCCTGGGCGAAGGGGGAATGGCCACGGTATTTCTGGCCGAAGATATAAAGCTTAAAAAGCGCGTCGCTATTAAACTCATGAGCACTGATCTTGGCAAACATGACGAGTTTCGTTCACGTTTTGAGGATGAGGGGGCGATACTTGCCAACCTCAAACACCCCAATATCGTTGGGGTGCACCAGGCAGGGGATTTCGAGAACCAGCAATACCTGGTTATGGAGTATGTGCCGGGGCCCTCACTTAAAAAGCGCCTTGAGGAAGCTCATGTGCTCAAAGGCACGGAGGCGGCACACATTGCGGCAGGATTGGCAGATGCACTCAGCTACACACACCAGCGCGGTGCTGTGCATCGCGACATAAAACCGGCCAACATATTATTTGAGCCGGACGGTACGCCCATGCTTGCTGATTTTGGAATCGCAAAATCCAGTGAATTTCAGACAACACACACACAAACGGGAATGTCACTACTTACCGTGCGGTATGCATCACCTGAACAACTCAGATCTGAAATCGTGGATGGTAAGACAGATGTGTACAGCCTGGGCCTAGTTTTTTATGAAATGCTCGCCGGTGACATACCAGTGGATGCGCTCAGGGTAATTCGTTCCGATGCAGATATTAAGCTGTTGCAAAACCAGCTACACAAGGACTACAAGCAGTACATAAACATAATTGCCGATTGCTTAAGGCTGGATCCCAAAGAACGCCCGGATGCTGCTGCTGTAGCACACAGATTAAAAATGCTGGACCAGCGCGAAGAAAAAAAAACCCGCAGGCGTGAATCGAAACTGCGCCTTCCGATCCTTGCAGGTGTGGTGCTAATCCTTGGAGTGCTGAGTTATGTGCTTTTCAACACGGTTCCCGTTACGTTTAAAGTAAGCCCTGCAAGCACAGAGCTTTATCTGGAAGGCGACGCATTATTGTCCAAAACAGTGGAGTTGGGCCGCGATTCTATCCCAATTGCTGCAGTTGCGGATGGTTACATTGGCACGCTCATATCTGTGAGCCGCAGTGATGCACCATCGCTTGAGATTGTACTGTCGCCACTTACCAACCCCAGCCAGGAAGACTTTGACAAATTTGATGACCGGTTTTTTCCAACCGATCTCACCATGCAGCCCACCTACAGTGACGTTACCTATCCGATATTCAAATCTCTCCTGGCATGGAAAATGGACGCGAGCACGGGTGCTGACACCCAACACTGGCGTGATCAGGTGTTAACGCTCACCGAGCTTGGTGACACATCTGGCGAGCTCATGCTGTTTCTAGCATCCATTGGCAAGCTGATAGATGTAGACAACGGTCAGGCCATAGCGGCCATAAAGGCGGCGTCTGACACAAAACTTGGCATCGCTACCTTCTATTTTGCGTCTATGTATCACATGGAACGCCTCGGTAGTATGAGACCAGAGGAGGAAGCCACCTATCGTGAACTTATACGCCGCGCAGAAAGTGAAGGGGCGGCTTATACGCTTGAATAGTGTAATGCACTTCACAAGCGCTCACCAAGGATTTGCCTACAACGGTACCTATTGTAAGGGGGAAAATTAAAATGCTCTTCGATGAATTGGCTGAGTACTGGAACCGAAGCTTCTGGAGTTATCGGGCTGGATTTTGTTGAAAATGGGCAGGGTGCAGAGGGCTCTCAAGTGGTGCGAGGACAAAGTCGCAAGAGGTGGGAAGGTGATCTCGCAGGTTGATTTCGAATGATACCTAAAGTACTTGGCGTTTAGTGCCAGCACACCATGGTATCGGGTGAGATTAGCTCGCGGTTTAGGTATGAGAGCCGCCAACTTTGCCAGAAACTCCACAGGCTCGAACATGAAATGAGTGGTGCCGTCTCTGAAGGGGTATTTGAGCTCATAATTGTCGCTGGTCAACCTGGGACGTTATCCGGGCAAGCATCCCACCCAGGCCCGATCTCAAGGCGACGATACAGGAGCGGGTGTGGTCATCGCCGATATGGTATGTGCGACTTCTAGGTAAGCTGGCTGGCAAACTAAACTGGAGATTAGGTTTTCAGATTTTCAAGATATCGCAGTGCCGCCGTTGCTGCCCCACGTAATACTTTGGGTTCAACTTGTGCTCTCAACATCACGAAAAAGCCAAACAGGGTTACCGCTAGGTAACGACCCTCTTCGATACAAGGAACTTCTTTCTTAACTTCACCTCGACTTTGCGAGCGTTTTAAGGCGTTGGTAAATGCACGTGTTATACGATCAACGTTTGCTTCGACAAATCGTTGGCTATTGGGATCATGGGGTGCCAACTCTGCTGCTGTATTACACATCAAGCAACCACGTTTTGATTTAGGCTTGCGCGCACTTGCAGCAAAGGATTTAAGCAGTTTACCTATCTGAGCGATGTTCGCATCGGCGGATTCCAGAGTTTCCAGATTAGCCGTGACCATCTTACGCTCATAACGTATTAATGCTTTTTCATAAATTCCCTGTTTACTGCCAAACTCAGCATAGAGGCTATTTCGATTTATCTGCAAATGTTCAACAAGGTCTTGGGTTGATGTGCCGTGATAGCCATTAAGCCAAAAAAGCTCCATGGCTTTGTCGGTTATGTACTCGGGATCGTAAAGCTTATGCCTACCCATTTCTTGCTTTCCCTTTCGCTAATATGCGACATGAGTGCAGACCGATTTCACCGATTACCGGCAACTAATCTACCAGTTTCCGAAGTAACTCAAGGGTGTGTTGAGGTTCTGGACGCATGGTGTAGTCAGGCGCTGCTTCAGAAAAATAAACAAAACCTGCCTGATCCACTACCAATCGTGCCGGTATGGGTAACGCCCAGCTCGAATCTGCATTGAACTTGGGTAGGTCAATACCAAATTTTTCGTAAACCTGAACTAGATAGTCCGGTAACAAGTAACGAACACCAAGCTTACTCGCATATTCATTGCCTGGATCGGACAGCAGATCGAATTTCAACGGGTTTTTCTTTATCTGCTGGTTACTGCGCTCTACCGTCTGTGGGGTAATGGCAACAAGCGTTCCACCTATGGTCGTAATGTCATCAACTATCTCCTGCAGAGCATACAGCTCTGCAATACAGTAGGGTCACCAAAGCCCCCGATAAACGGATAGCACTAAAGGCCCCTTACTGAGGATGCTGTCACTGGTAACCAGATCGCCATTTTGATTGGTCAGCTCAAAGTCAGGCAAAACACTACCGGCCGTAATAATTCCCCTTGCGGCTCCGCTGTCAAATAATTCTCGCGTTGCTTGATGCATGAGCGCCAACAGTGGCGGGGGAATCTGCTTTTCAGCTCCGGTACGAATGGTATCCAGTTGTTCCTTAAGACTCATCGCTATCCTCCGCATGGGTTTGTTAACTTGATCAACCTGCAGCAATAAATGGTATTGTCCGCTCAGTGGTTCCAACAGATGTAGGCAATAACATTACTCTACCGGAGTATTCAGCCACTTCTGTCTCGTGATAGGGTGACGGTGTGGCTGTAATCGCCAATCGTATCTCGGTAAATTTGTTATCTTAGATATCTAATCATTCAGTTAGAAACATAACTCTTTTCTTCATTTGTGTCAACTTTCAACCGTCAGACCTTTATCGTTAGTCTAAGCTAACCGGTTGACATCATACATCATCCAGGTGTATATCTAACCAATCAGTTAGTTTAAATAGAAAAGCAAAACTATATTCGAGGAGCATTGCATCAATGATCTTTTCATCGCTTATTCTACCGACTATGGTGCTTGTTACATCATCGACCGTGGATACACCGCCCACACAGATCAGTTCACAAGGTATGGAGCAAAAAAGATGATAAGCGCAAACGAACACGAAAAGCGCTCAATTGAAGTCCTTGGCCATAAGATGATGTACGTTGAGATGGGATCGGGAGACCCGGTTATATTCCTACACGGCAATCCTACATCGTCGTATCTGTGGCGCAATATCATGCCGCACGTCAAAGATCTGGGTCGATGTATCGCCCTGGATCTGATAGGCATGGGAAATTCCGACAAACTGGAAAACTCAGGGCCCGAACGATATTCCTTTGTAGAACATCGCCGTTTTTTGGACGCAGCCCTAAAGGGATTAGGCGTCAAGGATAAGGTCACCTTCGTGATCCATGATTGGGGGTCTGCTCTTGGTTTTGATTGGTCAAATCGTAATCGCGATGCGGTGATAGGCATCTGCTACATGGAAGCCATCGTACGACCGATGACGTGGGATGAGTTTCCAGCCAGTGCGCGGGAGACATTTCAGGGGTTTCGGTCGCCCGCAGGCGAAGAGATGGTTCTGCAAAACAACGTGTTTGTTGAAGGTGTATTACCTGGGTCCATTCAACGTCCATTAACAGACGCCGAAATGACCGTGTATCGAAGGCCATTCCTTGCACATGGCGAAGCCCGTCGCCCAACACTAAGTTGGCCAAGACAGATCCCTATTGACGGCGAACCGACCGACGTAGTGGAGATTGTACAGTCATATGCAGACTGGTTGAGTAAGGACACATCGGTGCGCAAGTTATTTGTGAATGCAGAACCGGGTGCACTGGTCACGGGTGCAGCGCGAGAGTTCTGTCGGACGTGGCCTAATCAGACTGAGACTACAGTAAATGGCTTGCACTTTGTGCAGGAAGATTCCCCGAATGAAATCGGAGCAGCTTTACGTAAATGGTTCTTGCAAATGTAAATACAGAAGATGTTGTAAACATTTTACGACCAATATACCTCAACAATAATTCTTCCAATACAAACCGGAGCAAACAGGCAATGAATATAGCAACAAGAATACTAACCGCCCTATTGGCCATCATCGCATTTATCCTCGGCGGCCATGGCGCTATCGAAGGTCTCGCAGTGGAAGCACCATCAATATTGGACAATGAATATCGGTTTTTTGCTGGCGTCTGGTTTGGCGTTGGACTTGGTCTAGCCTACTGTGTGCTGCATCTGGAGCGAACTACGCTACTATTTCGTGCATTGATGCTAACAATTTTTATGGGTGGTATAGCACGGATTATTGGTCTCTCGGAGTACGCCGCCGAAGCACAGATTATTGCACCAATCGCGATCGAGTTAGTCGCACCGATCCTACTGGTTTGGATGCAATCGCGCAGTCCTCATATAACCAACCTTTAAGGAAATACAGTTATGACATATATCACTGCTCTGACGCTCTACAGCCTGCTTACGCTCATCATGCTAACGATAGAGATAATGATGACCTATGCTGCCCAGGGGTTCTCTTACGGTTTTTCTTCCAACCGAAGTACAACGACAGAACACTCTCCAATAGCTTTAAGAATCCAACGTGCCTACCGGAATCAAGTTGAGTCGGTGGCTTATGGAGTTCCCATATTGGCTGCGGCGGCGCTAAGCGGTTTAGAAAGTAGCAGCGCAGAAACCGCAGCACTACTGTTCGTAGTTGGCCGAGCTGCGTATGCTGTATTGTATTACTCTGGCGTAACCTTCATCCGCGTCCCTGCCTTTATGCTGAGCACATTGTCGACTCTGTACATAGCTTATGCGATATTTTCATCAGGGTTATTCCACTAATTGTGTCTGTAAAAACCTGTCAAGTTCACCGAACATGTCGATTGATTCAGGGGAGTTGGCTACCACAAGATAATCTGCATGAGACATGCCTTCGTATACATGCAAGTCCGCCTGAACTCCAGAAGCTCGCAATTTTCTATGCATACGTGCCACGTCACTGAGAAACAAATCGCGTGTCCCCGTCACCAGGAAAGCAGGAGGGAATTTTTCGAAACTGCCATATAGAGGGGAGATCAATTCGTTCTTCAGGTCATGGCCAGAAGCATATAACAATGCTGCAGCCCTAAGCATGCCATCATAACTCACCAGAATACGATCCAGGCCTGCATTGGTAAAATGGGTATCTCCCGTCTTGGTGAGGTCTACCCAGGGCGTGCCACCATAGATTGCTCCAGGTACCGGAATACCGGCTTGACGAAATTTGTGAACTGCAGCAAATGCAAGACCGCCTCCAGCGGAGGTACCACCGATAATTAGAGAGTTAGGAGCAAATTTCTTAAGCAGTTGCTTATAAACTGTAACAACGTCGTTGACTGCTGCAGGAAAAGGACTGTCGGGAGGCATACCATAATCAATGGAAGCTACCTTAATATTTAATCTGTTGGCGAGGAGAGCGCCTTCGAAAAGGCCCGCATCTCCGCTTCCAAAAACATAGGCACCACCATGTAGATGGATGAACAATCGATTTTGATTGGATGCTTTAATGGTATCAGGAACTAATTCAACCACTCGAACCCCATCTATTTCTGTTCGGTGAATGGTTACTTTCAATGCGGTGGCTATGGCCTCAGCACCAGCTGATCGCTCCTTATTGCGTATATCTTGCAACACCACCCATTCTTTTGCACTGGTCGGCAATGAGAATCCAGCCACGCTGGGTAGTTCCAGAATCGACTTTCTCAGCTCAGGGCTCGCGGCTGCAGGCAACGGCACTTCGTGGCTGTCAATAACAATGGATTTTGCAGAAAATGCATTAGTGGAAGAAAACACTGCCAAAAACACAAACGCATACCAGCTCACAAGTTTCATTCCAATCTCCCATCAATAAGTAAGGCCGCTCTAATTCTACTGCACTAAAGGCTGTGGCGATGCAAAAACTCCTGGATAAGGGCCGTGACCTTATCACCCCGCATGCCCAACTTTGTGTCCAGCGCTTCATGATTTCGACCCTTCGCTTCCAACACAACTGCTTCCTGTCCCGCAGAGCGCAGGTGTTCGCCAAAGGGTATGGTCTGGCTCAACGCATCAATTCGACCTTCTGAATAGAAAATGAGAAAAGGTGGTGTGGTAAGCCGTTGGCTGACATGGTGCCAGGGAGAGACCGTTTCAAAGAATGCCTCATTGCCCTTGAATATCTGTTTCTGGAAGCTACCGTTAGCGGAATCGATGAGTGTCGGTAAGTTGTATGCCACTGTATCCAGTGAAATCACGCCAAGCAGAGAGGTTAACGGTACACCTGCTCTTTCCAGAAATGATTCATTGGTACCCAGAAGCGAAACGAGATGCGCGCCAGCCGAATGTCCCAGCAGGAAGATCTTCGTGGGATCTCCGCCGAAATCAGTGGCATTTCGTACAAGCCAGCCAACAGATTCGGCGATACCCTGCGCCATTTCGAGCAAAGATGCTTCTGGTATTAAGGGATAGTTCATACTCGCAAACACAAACCCATTGGAGACAAACGCAAGGGGCTTAAATAGAGCTTGCTCCTTGCTACCAGCAACCCAGGCGCCCCCGTGTACATACAACACGATGGGACGTGCGCGTGGTTTTGCAGCGTCAGCTAATGGCAAGTAAAGATCCAAAATATTACGAACAGGATCTATGTTCGGATCGACCCGGTAGATGATGTCCTTGCGCACCACGACACCGTGGTGTTTCATTTCTGACATTGCCTCGCGCCGAACGGGTTCCATTTCAATTGCGGCCTGAGCCATATATTGACGCACTTCGATAATCGTGGAATTAGCTATTTCTTCAGAACCCTCAGCCACCTGGGGCCAATGTAAAACAACTATTGTCAAGCTTGTTAACACTAACAATGCTTTGAAAGCGGAAGTCTTCACTCTAGAAATTCCAGTCTGCCCTAAGCCCAACTGTAAAGGGGCGAAGAGTACCTCTGGAATGCGCCGAAAAATTGGTTGGATTGATATAGACAGTGTCATCGTTATCTAAAAGGTTCTCCGCATACAACACAACGGTAATATTTGCAGTCTCCCAACCCAGCTGAGCGTTAACGTTCTCATAGGCAGATGTATAAGAAAAACTTGGATTCGGTGCCTGAATGGGAGATCCCGCCGTATTTGGTAACGTGTTAGGATAGTCTCCTAAATGTTGTACATCAACGCGCGCATATATTGAACTGTTGTTGTTTAATGGCCAAATGTATTGCGCAAACCCTGAGATCTGAAACTCGGGTGACGCGAGATGTGATCCCTCAACTGCGCCAGATATCACTGCATCTTCCTGAGAAAGCTTAACTATTTTGCTTTCGGCAACTGTCAGGTTTAAGCCAAACTGAAAATTTTCAGACGGCCATACAAGAAATTCAGCTTCCAATCCCTTACTTTCTACATCCCCCCCGTTGGTGGTATAAGGTGCTGAATCAGATGCTCTTCCGGCAGCCAGTTGAATATCATCCCAAACAACAAAATAGACGGCTACATTGGCCTGTGCACGGCCATCAAACCACTGGGTTTTAGCTCCTATTTCGTAGTTCCACAAAGAATCGGAGCGGGCAGCCAGGGGTATGATGGTTGGATCGTTTGGGTCAACGATACTGGTAACATTAGCGGCGATATTGGGATGTGCCCGCCTGAATCCTTCAGCAGCCGTAAAGTAGAGATGCATATTCTCCCGAGCCTGCCAATCCAGACTAAGTCTTGTCGTTGTAACAGACTCATTTCCAGTTGTCCCACTGAGCTGGTTAGTAGGAATAGAGGTGGCCACGCCCCCTCCAGCACCGAACAGTGCTCCGAATATCAACGGAATCGCATTCGATCTATGCCCGCCGTCTGTCTTATCTGAAAACTTATAACGTGTGTGGCGCAAACCCGCAGTTACACTCAATCTATCTGAGATATGATACGTCAGCTCACCAAACACCGCTGCTTCTCGGTTAAAAGGTTTGCGTACACCATCGCCTATAATTGCGCCAGGTGCAGGGACCTGAAACAAACCACTAACATCCACGCCCAGTTGATCCAGAAAAGCCTGGCTGGTGAAGGTAGCCTGCGTTACTTTGCTTTCACGTTCAAGATAGAACAGCCCTCCTAACCACTCAATATTCCCCTCTATGGTGGATACCAATCTCAGTTCCTGTACAAATGCATCTTGTTCTGCCAATGCTCCGAAACCGAGTGGTAGCAGTCCTGTAAGTACGCCATCAAGATCAACCGCCCAATCGGTTTCTGCGCGAGCATAAGATGTTGAGGAAACCAATTGCGCCCACGGCAGGCTATATTCCAGGGTCGCATTAACATTGGTGGATTCTACCCTTGAGAACTCGGAGAAAAACGTCGCCCGTTTATCATTAATAGCAGGGTTGGAAAGCTCACTGCCTTCACTCTCTATGTCGTCGTGCATTACACTCAATGTTGCTGACAATTGGTCCGTTGGTTCCCAAAGAACTGATGCGCGAATGCCCCACTCTTTACTGGTTGATCCATTTTTTTCTCCTGGGAAACCGTAGCTCCCAATGTTATCAACATAACCTTCTTCATCTCTAGCGTACCCAACTACCCGTAAAGCTAACTCATCCTCGATCAACGGTAAATTGGCCATACCACTATAACGCTGGCGCACTCCACCACCTGAAATTGATCCGACATCCACGCGAACAGCTGCGTCAAATTCTTCTACATCCGGCCCATTGGTTATTATGCGCACACTTCCGGCCATAGAACCTGAGCCGAATGCAGTACCTTGAGGTCCACGCAATACCTCAACACGTTGTACATCAAACAGTCTTACATCCGGAGTTACTATATTAAAGGTGGATACGGGAATTTCATTGATATAGACAGCGACCGGTTTTTGCTCCCCATTACTCGCAGATGTTGAGTTTGTTGAAATGCCACGGATAGTAAATTTTTGGAAATTTTTGGAGCCGGTTAATATCACGCCTGGAACCTGACGCGCAAAGTCCTCATAGTTCTCAATGCCTTGACGACCTAATTCAAATTCTGTAAGTGCGGAAATCGACAAAGAGGTCTCTTGTAAAGACACCTCTCGCTTACTCGCGGTAACAACTATTTCTTCGATTAAAGGTACGCTATCCTCTGCAAGGTTTTGTGATTGCGCGCCAGTCACTGAAAAAATGGACAACACTGCAGCTAAAAATTTGGCAGTTCCTGATTGTGGTTTTTTCACTGTTTCAATCTCCCCGATTCGCTGGGTCGTACTTGAAACGCTGAGCTGTCCCTGATCACCGACCTTAATCTTCAATCCGGTACCTATCAACAAACGTTGCAAGCCTTCGACTATTTGAAACTTGCCAACCAGGCGATTTGCCGTTATCGCTCTTGCCGCATCGAACGGAAAGATGAATGATCGACCTGCCTGACTGGCAAATTCAGTTAACGCGAAATCCGCTCTTTGTTGGGGAATATTGAAAGAAACAACAGCATCATCAGTTCTGTTCTCTGCAAGTGCCATTGATGAAATCAACAAGCACAAGCAAAACACAATCTGACGAAGGCCAGAATTTCCGGTTACCCCAATCGCATGCTCTTTACGCGCTTGGGGTATAGACGACTGGTATAAGATTATCCGCAGTTTTGCCACCAAATAGCGGCTGTATTAATCTTTGGCCGCTGTTGCACTGGACTTCAATAGAACATGGCCATCATCAATATGCTCATACACGACATTGAAATTGGCTTGCAGCGTGGAAAGAAAACCCGAGACATCACCGGTTTTGAACAGTCCACCCACTCTAACAGTTTTAATATCTTCATCCAGAAAGACAAATTCTATTGTTGTATATCGGCTAATTTCTGCAACAATTTCACCCAGCGGTTCTCCACGAAATATAAGATTACCATCTGCCCAGGATAATCGTACTTCAATTTCTTTCGCATCCAGAGTTACAATTTCAGGGCTCGCAGATCCCAGCAGCACGCGGCCGCCTTTCTCGACAAAAAAACTGTCTTCCGCTTCTGCCAGCAGAACTTGCTGGCCATGGCTGTCATTATTCATTTCGGGTCTGATGCCCACAAGTACCCTACCATGACTAACAACCAGCTCGATTTCCTGGGAGCTATCAAGCCGGATGCTAAATGCAGTTCCTACGGCACGGAAAATTCGATTGCCCGCTATCACGCTTAAAGGACGGTGGACATCCGGGGAGACATCTATGCTAATTTCACCGCGTTCGAGAAAAATTAAGCGTTGTGCCTTGTTAAACACTACCTGAACCTTGCTATTGGTGTTCATCGCCAACTCACTACCATCGGACAACTGAACCGTTGCATGATCGCCAATGGCAGTCTCATAAACGCCTTGATCAGACGTCGATCTGTCGACATCAACAATTAGAGCTGTAGATGAACCACCAGATACGGCAATCCACAATCCCGCCATGCCGACCAGTAGAATAGATGCCGCCAACGCGAACCGGGGAATAGCCGATTGGGTTTTATGAACGTGTGTGTGCGGAAAAACAACGGCTAACCTAGACAAGGCGTAGGACCTATCCCATATCTCCGCCATCTTGAGCAGCATTGGCTTATTACGTGTATCCGCGGCCATCCATTGCTGTAGCGCCAGCAGCTCCACCTCGTTAAGCTCGCGATCCAGCTTAGCGATCCACATACTGGCTTCGTCCCTAAGCTGCTCATCGTTTTGAAGAGTGTAGATATTATGCATCGAATGAACCCTCCCCGGACAGCACCCGCGAAGAAGCAGAGTCAGTGTTTTTGTCTGGAAACGTGCTACCTCTTAACATAAATGCACTACAACGTTTTATTGCCAGAGCCACCTGCTTTTCTACCGCACTTTCCGTAACGCCTAGCTCCTCAGCGACTTCACGTTGCGAGTATCCATATACCCTCTTCAATACAAAAACTCGCCTACATTGCACCGGTAGATGTCGGACCGCTTCACAAAACTGACCAAACTCTTCATCTGAGGCTACTTGTAAATATGTTTCATCTCTAAGAGATGGCCCTTCGGGATATGGAGGTTCTTCATCTTCCTGCAAAGGCACGTTGAACCTGGTAGAGGCGCGCTTCGCATAATCCAGTGCCAAATTGCGTACCGTTTTAACAAGATAGGAGCGCGGGTTTCTGATTTTCGTTTCATTATTAACCCGACACAGTCTGACATAAGCCTCCTGCACTATGTCTTCTACCTCATGGGGAGGAACGAGCTTTCGCACCATGGCATCACCCAATAGATTCGAACGAATCTGGAGGTAAAACTCTTTAAGATAGCCTTGCTTGTGCAATGAAATCTCCCCAATAAAAAATAAGCCACAAAAGTTACAGACGATTTACGAACAGAAATCCTCAGTACAGAAAAGAAAATCTTCGCGGTTTCACGAATATACACCTCGCCAGGCTAAATGTGGGCGTGATCAAAGTTACGATATGGTATGCATATAGATTGCCTGTTATAACCCATGTTAGATTGCTCAAGGGGGTTGACATAGAATTGACAAGCTCGGCACTTCAACTGAGGAAACTGATGGTATCTAAACGCAGGTTCATTCAAGGCAGCATACTTGCCTCACTGCTGCCGTTTCAATACAGAACACAAGCTTCGGAACAGGATATGCAGGGCAGGATTGCCGAGATCATAAGTGAGTACGCAAGCCAGGGGGTTCACAGAACAGGTACAGAAGTTGACCACTTGAGTGCCGATTGGCTGATTGGGAGAATTAAGTACCTGGGGGTTGACCCCGGCGAATCGGCTTTTCCCTTTCAGCGGGTTCGACCACTAAATGCATCTTTTTCGATCTCAGAATTAAATGTAACCGGTCTTCCTCTCTTTGACTGCCACTACACAGATAGCAAGGGCGTTTCAGGCTCAATTGGCGAAATAGGCAGCGATGCGGATATTGGTGTCGCGATGTCTATACCACTCGCATCTTCAGAAAACGGACAGCGAATTCATATCGCCCGGCAGCAGGGTAAACATAAGGCCATCGTCATTGTTACGGATGATAGGCTACCCCCGGATGGACCTGCAACACTCAATGCAGAAAATTTCAAAGATCCCTTTGGCCCCCCGGTACTCCAGATTTCTAATAAACACTGGCCAGAGATGCAGAAAGCGATGAGATCCTCTGCAATAGGACGGGTAGTTGTCCAATGCGATTACGTTGATGCTACTGCCAGAAACATAACAGCCAGATTACCGGGCCAGAATCCTGAGCTTCCACCCCTTGTCATAATGACACCAAGGAGTGGGTGGTGGGCTTGTGCGTCGGAGCGCGGCGGCGGGATTGCCTGTTTCCTTGAAATGATGCGAGGTATTAAAGAGAGTGGACCGATGCGAGATGTCATTTTCACTGCTAACACAGGGCATGAGTTAGGACATACGGGGCTCGACCATTATCTTCATGCCAACTCTGATTTGATCCAAGAAGCTTCTATTTGGGTTCATCTGGGTGCAAATTTCGTCGCCCGGTATAACGCAGGCGTCAGACTTCAGTATTCAGATGCAGAAGCAGAAAAGACGCTTGCCCCATTTCTGAAGGCAAATTCTGTAATGCCGGTTAAACAGACGAAACAGGGTGAGCGACCACTCGGGGAAGCACGTAATATACATGATGGTGGCGGTCGTTATGTTTCAATCCTGGGTGGGAACGGGCTTTTTCACCATCCCGCAGATGATTGGCCCGACGCGGTCAACATGGACCTTGCCGCAAAGTGGGTGAACGCTTTCGTGCAGTTAGGTGTAAAACTCGCAAGCTAGCCAGAGGTGGATCGTCCAGCCGCGCGTGTGATCATCGCCGGTCTGGGTGCTTTGAAACAATGGAAACGGGTCGCATGGTCATCGAACGTGTAGACACCATCCGACACGAGAGCCTGTCCCACGCAGTGCTTCGCCTAAAAGCGGCTACTTTTGGTGGGTATCTTATGCAGGTTAATATTGAGATTCAAGGCAGAGCCAAATCTCTTGTGGAGGTACTCACCTTATTCCAATGTTAATTGATCGAGGACTATCAACGGGAGAGGCGGCACAGATCATGTCCATTCTCGGAGTTGCCTTTTTATCTGGCCCCATAATCGGTCTCGCCGCTGGAGCTGAGTTTGATGTCATACCCTATTTCACTAGCCGTTACGTAGGTCTTCGAAGTTTCAGTAAAATTTATGGAGTTGTTTATGCCGTGTTTTTTTGGGCGCAGGACTAGGAACTTTGGCGATGGGAATTGCTTATGAAAGATTTAAGGAGAGTTGGCGCGTCAATGCGCTTGGGGCTCTGCTTACCAGTCAGTGCGGGATACCCGCCATGTAGAATACATCGGCTGGCTGCACATTGTTTATCGGTGCAATTGCCGCCCGCCGGAGTGGCGCAATGACGACGGCATTTGCAGCCTCCAAGGCGGCGCAACGGTCACTGGCTGAGTCGATGAAAGGAAAACCAGATGATTTTTTTGTAAAGCCCGTGGCCGTGGCTGATGCGGCCTATTATCTTAGTCGTCAAGAGCCATTGATAGTGGTGGGTTAGGTTAATGAAACAGCCCTTGGTGATGCTGACGAGTTGGGTTTGTTGCTTGTTGCAGGTCTTGAATCGAATATATTCCGAGATCAGTCAAATTTGTAAACCGTTCAGGTAAGCCAGTTTTCTGGTGTGAGTTTCGGTACCCGTCGGAATTCACCTGTGTTGTTGGCCACCTGTGTAGCCTTTGGACAACGAGCGTGGGCAGCAATCGACAGGTCGTTGCCTCCAATATACTCACTGAGGATAGATACCACATCTCGCTCAAGGCATTACCTAACCTTATATGGTTCTTTAGCTCACGATGTAAGCAGCGCATAAATGATATAGATAATTGAGAGATTGCTAACAAGAAATGCCGGAACACGAATAAAGCTAATTCCAGAATAGTAGAGAAGTGCAAATGCTGCCCGGCCGATCACAAACAGGAGCGCTGCTGTTTCAACCCCATCACCCTGTAGGCCATAAATGGCAGCAGCAGCAAGAACGGGAACTGCGTAGGCTGCTGATTCAATCTGGTTTTGATAAGCACGTTGAACTCTTAACGCGAAAGCCGAGCGTTCCACAATTGCTCTGTTCGAGGAAAATCCAAAGGCGAATCCCTGTGTAGCGTAGGTTGTCATTATTTCCAGCCCAAGCATTGCTAGTGTGATGCCGCCGAATACGATGAGTGCAGTAATGAATGTCATTTGAGTCTTGCCTCCGGTTTTGGTTAATTGTTAATTTTCTGTTGCAGCTCAATACGGTCGTTATAAAAAGCGATATGGCCCTCTAAAAGAGCGATCTCGTCGAACACCAGAGGGTATGTCCAGGCAATAACGTGGTCCGAGTCGAAGTCCCTTTGTACAAAGTAACGTGCTTCCCCTTTAAATGGGCAGGTAGTGCGGTCCTCCGTCATTGCTAGCAAGTCGGTAGACACATCAGAAGCTGGAAAGTAGACAACACGCCTATAACCGGTTTCATCAACAACTTTGGCCCCAACGCTGTCTGCAAGAACCACGTCGTTTGCGCACACAACCCAGCGGCTGTCAGAAGGCGTGACTCGAACTATATGCTCGGGATGGTTGATAAATCCGGGGGCTGGTCCTTTATTGCCGCTCATGTTGTCTTATCCCGACTATTGACTTGGTGAGCAGTATAGGCGGACAATAATCACTCCACTAGACATATAATTGACACATTACGGTGCATATATAGACCATGAACTGGGATGACACACGACTTTTTCTGGCGCTTGCGCGTAGCGGATCTGCCAGAGCCACGGCAACTACACAAAAAATAAGTCACTCAACGGTTACGCGCCGCGTAGACCAGCTCGAGTCGGATCTTGGCGTGCGTTTGTTTGACCGCGATGTCCGTGGCTATCGATTAACCGGTGCGGGTGAAGTAATGCTGAAATCTGCACAGCGTGCAGAGGAAGCGCTGCTTACTGCTGAGCGTCAGCTACAGGGTCGGGATGCTTTGTTATCCGGTGAAATTCGATTGGCAACATCAAATATCGTGGCCATGTATCTGATAATGGATGACCTGGTTGAATTCACGGGACGCTATCCTGACATTGATCTAAACGTAGAAGTTTCATATGGCTCCCATGATTTAAGCCGAAGGGAGGCTGATGTAGCGCTACGTATCTTGCCGCGTAATGCAAGCCCGCCCGAGGATCTTATCGGCAGAAAATTAGCCGCTTTCAAAAACTGTTACTACGCAAGTGCGTCCTATCTTGCAGAACACGATCCGCAATGCAGTGACAGTGGTGCCAGGTGGATAGGATGGGACGACGAGGAACGATTTCCCGATTGGGTTAAGTCATCGCCTTTCCCGCATATTCCGGTTTATGGAAGGTTGAACGACATCATGCTTCAGGCAGAAGCTGCAAGTCGCGGTTTTGGACTAACAGTACTGCCCTGTTTTTACGGTGACAGTGTGGGCGGGTTGCAGCGTATCCCAAACTGCGAGCCCTACAATAGCTATGACCTATGGATGTTGACGCACCCGGATCTCAGGGATGCCGCACGAATGCGAACCTTTCGAGCATTCATGACCAAGGCAATCGAGTGTAAGAAATATAGGCTCATTGGGGAGCTTCCCTAACTTGGTGTCAGCCCGGGTCCTGTTGCAGAAAGGCATTGGGTTTTTGCTCTTCCCTAACTTCCTGCATCAACCAGTCTCGAAAAACGGATATGTTTGTTCTGCGACCGTGCGCTTCGGGGTAGGTTAGATAAAAACTGGATCCCAGTGGCAGGGAGAGCTCGAAGGGTGCAACTACGCGACCCGCCGCCAGATCTTTGGCAGCAAGAAACTGCCATCCAAGTACTACGCCGGAACCATCCATACTGGCCTGTAATCCATGGTCTGGAAGACTGAAGTGTATGCCACGTGAAGCGTCAACATTGTTTGCCCCTGCGGCTTGCAGCCATGTAGCCCAGGTTGGTGCGTCAGGGTCATAGTCCATGGAATGGTTGTGTAGCAACACATGTCTTTGCAGGTCGTTGGGTACACGGATTGCATCCGCACCCTCAAGCAATCGCGGACTGCACATTGGTGTCACTGACTCGTTAAAGAGCTTAATTGTTTCCAGACCAAACCATTCACCACTACCCAGCCGAATTGCTGCATCAAAGTCATCGCGCTTGAAGTCCACCAGACCCAGGCTGGTTGAGATTCTTACGTCAATGTCCGGGTGTAAGGCATAGAATTTTTGCAGGCGTGGGATAAGCCACATTACGGCGAATGTTGGAGCGACCGATAAAGTAAGCGTGCCTCGCGCATCGTTGTCTGTCACACGCTCCATAGCCTTATCTATACGCAAAAAAGCTTCGCGTAAATCTGATGACAGTAGTTGTCCAGACTCTGCCAGCACCAGCCCCCGGGACTTACGTTTAAAGAGCTGTAGACCCAGATATTCCTCCAGCCGTTTCACCTGATGGCTCACAGCTGCGGGCGTTACCGACAGTTCCTCTGCAGCTTTTACAAAGCTGAGATGGCGCGCTGATGCCTCGAAGGCACGCAGCGCATTCAGTGGATAAGTTCGACGCGGCATAACACCCCCATAGTTTTTCTAAGCCTGCGCGAGAATTTGTCGTTTGTCCATGTGTTGCCGGGCGCGTAAAAAGCACACATAGAAATTAACAACAGACTGTCTTTACCAGTCAGGAGAAAAGTTTTGGATAACCCGAACAAGTCAGCCATGCAACGACCGCCTTTGCCTCCTTTTACCCGCGAGACAGCGCTGGTGAAGGTTAAAGCGGCTGAACATGCCTGGAATACGCGAGATCCGAAGAAAGTTGCACAGGCTTATTCCGTAGATTGTGTCTGGAGAAACCGCGAAGAGTTTTTTCATGGTCGCGCGGCAATCGAATATTTTCTTAAGCGTAAATGGGCTATCGAGCAGCACTATCAGTTAATGAAAGAACTGTGGTCCTTTAATGACAATCGAATTTCAGTGCGCTTTGAATATGAATGGCAACACGTGGATACGCAGCAATGGTATCGAACCCACGGTAATGAACATTGGGAGTTTGATGTGCATGGTTATATGAGCCGACGCGATATGAGCGCCAATGACATCCCGATAATTGCCAATCAACGAACCATCAACCAATAGAACCAAAATTCATCAGAAAAGGAGAATGACATGAAGAGAAAAAGTTTGAGTAATACAACAATATCGTTGCTTTATGCCTTGTTTATTGCGGTTGTACTGCAATCTTCAGCCTATGCCGAGAACTTACCCGGTGTCAGTTACCGTACCGTCACGATTGAAGATGTGGATATTTTCTATCGTGAAGCTGGTAATCCGAGTAACCCGACCATTTTGTTGTTACACGGCTTTCCAACATCGTCGCATATGTTTCGGGATCTGATTCCTGAACTTGCAGACGAGTATCATTTGATTGCCCCGGACTATCCCGGTTATGGATTTAGCTCTATGCCAGATGTTGCAGACTTTAACTACTCCTTTGATAACGTTGCCAGACTCATGGGCAAACTAATTGATAAAATAGGGGTAGATAAATTTAGCGTGTACCTCATGGACTACGGTGCACCTGTTGGTTTTCGTATTGCTACCGCACGGCCAGATCAAATTGAGAGCCTGATAGTGCAAAACGGAAATGCCTATAATGAAGGCCTGGATAATAATTTCTGGGAACCGATAAAGGTGTACTGGAAAGATAGAAAGGCTGTGAACAAAGGTCTGGATAATGATTTTTGGAAGAATATAAAGGCAGCCTATAAACAGCCTGAAATGTCTAACGAAGATGCACTGCGTTTCCTAACTACACTTGGAGCCACCAAATGGCAATACACCAACGGAGTGTCAAACGTACAGTCCGTTAGTCCGGATACCTGGGGGCACGTTCAACCGCTTCTGGATCGAAAAGGTAATCAGGAGATTCAGCTGCAAATGTTTTATAGCTACGGGTCCAATCCGCCGCTGTATCCAGCCTGGCAGGCTTACCTGCGCAAGCACCAGCCACCAACTTTAATAGTATGGGGAAAGAACGATGAGATCTTTCCGGCAGCAGGCGGTGAGCCATACAAAAAGGATCTAAAGGATCTTGAATACCACCTGATCGACACTGGACACTTCGCCCTGGAGACGCATGGTCAGGAGATTGCAGACCTGATGCGAGACTTTCTCAGGCGCAAGGTTAGCCATACACCACTGGCGGTAAACTAAGCTAACAGGAGAAAGAATATGGCACATCGATTCGCAGAAATAATGTTTACCGACAGTGTCAAACAGGCACAGGAGCAATACGGATCGCGGCAACGTAATGCGCGCCTGGAAGAAAACTTTGGCCCTAATGATCAGCTGAGCGCAAGAGAGGCGGAGTTTATAGCGCGTCGTGACAGCTTCTATCTGGCGAGTGTTGGTGAATCTGGCTGGCCCTATGTACAGCATCGAGGTGGTCCGCCAGGATTTCTAAAAGTTTTGAGCTCGAACCAGATTGCCTTTGCCGATTTTCGCGGAAATACGCAGCTTATCAGTGCTGGAAATCTGTCGGTGAGTGACCGCTGCTCACTGATTCTGATGGATTACCCGAATCGAAAACGATTGAAGATAATTGGGCACATGCGTATGGAAAATGCGGACAGTGTTTCGCGGGAGGTATTGGCCGGAGTAGAGCTGCCAGAGTACAAAGGACGTATTGAGCGGGTGGGAATTATCGAGGTGCTTGCCTTTGACTGGAACTGCCCACAACACATTACGCCACGTTATACCGAGGCAGAGATGATACAGTAGGGTATTGAAATCACCACAGAACTATTACGTAGAAAACAGCGACGTACTGTTGTTAATGGAAAACTCCATACAGCAGGGTATGTCTGTTGAAAAGTTGCTTGCCGGGCTCAGGCTACCACTTGATTTGTTGTCGCAGGTCGACGGACGGGTAAACTTTTCAGATTGCTGGCGCATCATTATTGCTAATCAAAATGCGATTCAGGAAGAGTCTCATTTAATGTCTTCACGCCGTTTAAAAAAAGGCACTACGCGCCTGGTATTTTCTAATCTGCATCTGGCTAAAAGCCTTGAGGCTGCACTCACTTCTATCGCAGAAACATACAATATCGTTCACGGCGGGGACTATAACTTTGTTCGGAAGCGCGCCAATACAGTTAGCTTTATCGTTGACGACAGTAATTTTCACTATGCGGGCAAGATAAGCTATTTTGCACTGGAATTTGCTCTTATCCGAATTCACTGCGCGATCTCGATTCTCGCTGGTAAGGCCTTAAAGCTGGTTCGGATTTGTACTAAAAGACCGGTGTTGCCCACGCATGACCATCACCTGCAGATCTTCGACTCCAGAATTGTGGTAGCCCAGCCTGTTTATGAGCTGGTTTATGATACGTCCCGGCTCGAAGAAAGTTTTGTTGATTGTGAAGTAAAAGATCTGTCGGGGTATATATTTGACCAGTACTTGAATTTGCTGGAGCAAACCAGTAACCGGGATGATCAATCCAGCTTTGTAGATACTGTGAGGGCTGTGATAGACGAGCAGGTAACGCGGCTTTCTACCCCCTCACAAGAATTGGTTGCATCGAAACTTAACATGAGCGTGGCGACACTCAGACGAAAGCTTAATGCCTGCCGTCTTACCTATCGGCAAGTACTTGATACAGCATTGGGTGAGCTGGCGATTAACATGCTGCAGGATCGTTTGGCTTTGGTGGAAGTTGCTGAACGTCTGGGTTACAGCGATGTTCGCAGCTTCAAGCGCGCTTTTCGGCGCTGGCATGGCATTAGCCCCGCAGCCTATAAGTGTGAGTACAAGCTTTAGCCGGGTTATATGGGCGTGAGCGAAAATGTACCCTGCAAGTTAATCCAAACGGTCATTATGTGTGGCCACCACAATGCCTATAGTCCCACTCATCAATTTCTATTCTCAAGGGGTGTGATGAGATGTGTAGTATAGGGCGT
>Ga0256847_1000359_pt1 | contig 29944 bp, 38 predicted proteins | sample TeddybearmetaG_FD_189099 | JGI IMG/M metagenome (GOLD analysis project Ga0256847, IMG submission 189099) | Hydrothermal vent microbial communities from East Pacific Rise, Pacific Ocean - Teddybear | ecosystem: Environmental > Aquatic > Marine > Hydrothermal vents | place: Pacific Ocean: East...
AGGGTTAATGAACCTAACGTATAATATGTTTCGTAAAATTCAATTAGCAACTGTATAGCCCATGGGAGAGGTCTGTTTAGACACAAATGGTCAAAAACATAAAGCGATGATAATGAGATAGTTATGTGCTATTTAAAAATCGACTAAATTTTTAGTTGAATAAGAGAAATGAAAAAAAATAATGAGACAAGTATATTTTAGTAGAATTGCCAGTTTTTAGAGATGCCCTATAGAAGCAGCAGCAAGTCATACAGGTGGAAAGTATGGTAAAGGAGGTGATATTCTATACCGTTGGGGTAATCCTCAAAATTATGATAGAGGAAATGCAAGTGATAGAGCCTTATACTTTCAACATAATCCAAATTGGATTCAATATGGTGAGCACATCAATAAAATAGCAATCTACAACAATGGTATTTTTCGACCTGGTGTCCCTTTTGGAGATCAATATTCTAATGCACCGATTATTAATCCTCCAATAACAGAAGATGGAAGTTATGAGATAGATGATAATTCTTCATTTGAACCTGAAATGCCATCTCAGGATTATGGAATTCCAGATAGTGGCAATCATTTTTTCTCTTATTATACTTCAGCAACCAAGATCTTGCCAAATGGCAATGTACTTATTTTCTGTAGGAGACGATAACAAGGTGATAGAATTAGAACCAGATGGAACTTTAGTATGGGAATACAACTTAGCCAGTGCAATTTTTACTTTTCGTGCTGAAAAATATGCACCTGATTATCCCGCCTTTATAGATAAAGATTTGACTCCCACTGGCACTATAGTAAACCCTCCTAGCTCAGTGGATTGTCACACAGTATCATCAAAATATTTATCAATTTAAAAACCTTTTAAGGTGTGGTCTAATGTCAATAACATCTACTTTGAACCTCCTTTTGAGTCTGATTTTACAATTGAAGTACTTAATGTTTTAGGACAGCGGTTAACACATTTTGATTCTAAATCCAATATTGACGAAGTGCAACAGGGGCTATTTAGTTTTCCAATGAAAATTTCTGAGAAAGGCTTAATATTAATTGTTCTGAATGATAAACTTTCAAATAATCAAGTTGTATCAATGCTATTTTTAAGATAAGTATCCATTATGAAAATATACATTATTTTTTTGTTCAGTTTGATGAGCATTGTAGCTTTGGGCCAAAACACAATGGGATTATTGAGTTATGATATTTCTCAAACTTATATGGGACACACACTTATCTATCCTCATAATCAACCTGATGTTTTTCTAATTAATAATTGCGGTGAAATTGTTCATAGATGGGTAGATGATGATGAATTTCGTCCAGGAAATACTGCCTATTTGCAAGCTGATGGCACATTAATAAAGACAAAAAGAAGCTCAGATATTTCAGGGGATGCAATTTGGGCTGGAGGAGCTGGGACTATTGTAGAAATTCGATCTTGGGAAAATGAATTGCTTTGGACATTCGAAATGAATGATTCGATCAATAGATTGCATCACGATATCGAACCCTTGCCCAATGGCAATATCCTTATGATTGCATGGGAATTAATAGCTGAGGATGAAGCTATTCAAGCTGGTAGAGATCCTGCGAATATGACACAAAATGAAGTTTGGTCTGAAATAATAATTGAAGTAGACCCAGATACAGATGAGATTGTATGGGAATAGAAGGTGATGGATCATTTGATTCAGGATTTTGATAATAGTAAGTCTAATTTTGGAATAGTAAATGAGCATAAAGAACTAATCGATTTTAATTGGGAGCAGAATGATGGGAAGGCTGATTGGCTTCATATCAATTCGATAGATTACAATGAAGAATTGGATCAAATAATGATAAGCATCCCTTACTTTGATGAAGTTTGGATAATAGATCACACGACGAGTACAAAAGAAGCTGCTTCTCATTCGGGTGGTTTTACAAATCATGGAGGTGACTTAATATATCGTATCGGCAATCAACAATCCTATCAAAAAGGAGATAGTACTGATCAGATATTATTTTTTCAACATGATGCACATTGGTCCAATGAATTTATCACCAATACACATCCTGATTTTGGTAAAATTGTAGTTTTTAATAATCGAGTTGGGAGTGATTTTTCGGCAGTTGAAAAATTTCGATCTACTTGGGATATGTATATTTCAGATTATCAAGATTTCGAGGGCACTTTTCCGCCATATGAATTTATGGAAACCATTTTACATCCTGATCCATCTGCTATTTATTCGACCGGTCTTTCGAGTGCCCAATTGTTACCAAACGGTAATGTATTGATTTGTGCAGGTAGGAAAGGATATTTAGTAGAGTTAAATATGCAAGGAGAGATAGTCTGGGAATACAAAACACCTCTTATAAATGGTCAACCTGCCAGTCAAGGAGATATCCTTGAACTAAATAACAACCTTACTTTCCGAGCATTCAAATACCCCATAGGTTATGCTGCCTTTGATCAAAAAGACTTGACCACAAAAGGCCATATAGAAACTGATCCGAATACTGAATATTGTAAGTTTTTAACTTCAGTAATTGATGAGTCGATGGATGAAGTAAAGCTTTTTCCCAATCCAGTTTCTGACATCCTCTATATCCAATGGGATTCTGGTAGAATGAAGGATATTACAATATATGACATGATGGGAAGGATAAGAATACAAAAAACAGGAAATAGAGGAATGCACTTTTAGATATAAGTCATCTTGAAGAAGGAATATATTTTATACAAAAAAAACAACACATTCTCAAAATTCATTATAATTCGATAATTAGTGGCTATATATTGAACAGCATTATTGGTATTGATTATTCATATGGGTTAACATATAGGAAGCCGAGCCCTGGCGGCTATTGTGGGCTGAGGGAAGGACTGACCGAGCATCGCAGATGTAGCAGCGATAGCTGATAAGAGAAGGAACGCGTAAGCGATGGGTGGATTAGATAATGCAGCACTTTTATCCACCCATCGCTAACGCGTTCTTTCCTTTGATAGTTTTCACTATCACATCTTCGATGATCAGTCAATCCCCTAGAGTTTTTGGTTTCGTTTTTGGGCAATGCAAAAAGGAAAAACCGCCTGTTAAGGCAAGATTAGTTGAAATACAATTTTTATAATTAAAGTATAAAGGATTAAAAGTCGAAAAATTATTCTTTTTACGCTATAATAAATAATTTATATAGATTGCTATAGGCACATTATGAGCTTACGCTCGTAAATTAAAAATATCCCCATCAGGACAGCTATTTTTAACAAATCCAGAAGGCGTAACGCCAGTAAATTTTTTGAAATCACGAATAAAATGAGATTGATCATAATATCCTGAACGATAACTAATATCAGTCAATGAATCGTCCGGTCTAGCTATCATTTCTTTTATAGCCGCATTTACCCTTAAGGTCCGATGGAATAATTTAGGAGATATTCCAACTTCTTTTTTGAACCTCTGTTCTACACGTCGTTGACCAAGATCATCATAATGAAAAGAGGGTTGAATGGGGTCTACTATAATTTGAAGAATAGCTTTATCTAAGGTATTTGGTGAATAATTTTTCATTTTTGTCAAAATCACTTTCTCGGTTGCTTCAATCATTTGAGAAACATCAGAAGCCAGATTTATTTCTTCTTCTAAAACTTGAAATTCTGAACATCTAAAATCAGACCAATTGATCATTTGATCTGTCAATTCCGACATGTCGATGTCCCATATTTGGCCAGTAGCTCAAGGTTGAAATTTGATTCCAAAAAAGAACATGTCTTCAAATTGTAATATTACGTCTATATACTGTCTGGTATGGCTGAATAAATGTGATTTAAATTGTTTTACTCCTTCTCGACTCGACGAATACTTTATTTGCCAAGGCGCTTTCAAGTGAAAAATCCAATCTACATACCCATCTGGAATAAGTCTATATTGAGAACTGCCTTCTTGACTGGCATTGACTTTTACCGTCCATTAATACGCGATGGTTGATTTGAGTGCAAGCATATTAAAATCCTAGAAGTTGCTAATATTGTGTCTAAAAGCAAAATAGGAAAGTATAGAGTTTTGTCATTAAATAGAGATTCACTGAAGACCTCCCTTAAGTGGATTTTGTACTATTCTTCATTTTGGAACGAGTCTTTTGACAACTTAGAAGAACAACTTAATCGAGCAAAAATTAATGACAACGAATAACAAAATATATGTTTCTCGGGAATTTAACCATTCCAAAACAGTCCTTTTTAAATGGATAGTTGAACCAGATTTAATATCAAAATGGTTTGGACCCAAAAAGTTGGTAATCAAGAAAGTTGTAAGTGATTTAAGAGTAAGTGGAACCTACAATATTGAATTATTAAAACCCAATGGTACAATTTTTAATATTCGAGGAACCTACTTGGAAATAAAAGAACATACTAAACTTAAATTTAGCTTTACTTACAGCGGATTGGAATTTCTACCACCCGAAAGTATTGTTGAAATAACGCTTTCTGAAATTAGTCCCTCGATCACCAAATTGACGCTAATACAGACATTTGAAACTATACCTGGAGATATGGATAACAGAAGTAAATCATGGGAAGGTATGTTTGAAAAATTATTTAGGAACCTGATAATTTGACAAGAAAATTATTTTGAGTTTTATTCAGAGACGATGTGTTTGGCTAATTTAGCATTTACCGAGCTTTTCGGCTTCCAAATCGTTTTTATTTAAAAGAACGGCGATTAGATGTATTTGATCGTTAAATGAATAACTACAACCATTCATGACCATCAAATCAAAGATTGATAAAATACCTTTTGTAAAGTTGACCTTTGCAATTCTCGCCATTATTTTTACAATACTTTTTCTTTTCAAAGATCGCATTTCAGAACATAAAGTAACAAAAGCAAAGATAGAGATGCTTAAAAGAATGTACAAAACCCCGCCAGAGCAATGGGATGATGAATTTAAGCAAGTGTTTGATAGTTTAATTATAGAGAAAGTAGATACAAGTGAAGTTAATTGATATTAGATATTGAAGTCATTTAATAACATATTGTTAATTCCTATGCAAGTCATTGAAATCCAACTCTTCATAAAATTTATTCCCCATAGCTATGGCTATGAAAAATAAATTTCATATTGATTTGAATCCCAAGCACTTACATATCATTTTAACATACGTTATTAAATGACTTCATAAAAAAAAAAACATTTGAATATCAATATGCAATAGAAATGCAAGGTTAATTACCCTTCCTCCTCCTTCAACAATCTCCTCAAAATCTTACCCACATTTGACTTCGGAAGTTCGTCTCTAAACTCAACTACCTTGGGCACTTTATACCCTGTACAATTTTCACGACAATGAGCGATAATTTCATCTTTAGTTAGCGATTTATCATTTTTTACAATAAACACTTTCACCACCTCTCCGGATTTTTCATCTGGAATACCTATCGCTGCTACTTCGGCCACTTTTGGATGCTCCGAAATCACATTTTCAATTTCGTTTGGATATACATTAAATCCAGAAACTAAGATCATGTCTTTCTTACGATCGACTATTCTGAAATAGCCGTCAGGATCCATACTAGCGATATCACCAGTACACAGCCAACCATCTTTGATCATGTCTTCAGTTTCCTGAAATTTATTGTAATACCCTTTCATTACTTGAGGACCTTTCACTTGCAATTCTCCAATTTCACCAGCAGGAAGAACGTTTCCACCCTCATCTACTATTCTTACATCGGTTGACGGAATAGGAATCCCAATACTACCCAGCCTTGCCGAACCATCTATCGGATTAGTAGTCACTACCGGAGATGATTCTGTCAATCCATATCCTTCCGACAAAGTAGTGCCAGTGATCGCCTTCCATTTTTGTGCTACTGCTGTCTGGACAGCCATACCGCCACCCACAACTATTTTGAGTGAGGAAAAGTCTAATTCTTGAAAGTCTTTGTTGTGAATCATGGCATTGAATAAGGTATTCACACCCGTAAAAATTGATATTTTATTCTTCTTGAATTCACCTATGAATTTTGACATATCTCGAGGATTGGTGACCAGAACATTCATTGCTCCATAACTCATCATTGCCATACAATTCACCGTAAAAGCAAATATGTGGTACAATGGAAGAGGAGTCAAGACAATTTCTTTCCCTTCTTCAATATCAGTTCCTAGCCAAGCTTTGATCTGAAGCATATTGGCTACCAAATTTCCATTTGTCAGCATCGCACCTTTTGCCACACCAGTAGTTCCACCTGTGTATTGATGGACGATCACATCATCAGTACAATTGTCAAATTCATTTATTTTAAACTTCTTACCTGTTTTTATAGCTTCTGTAAATGTGACTGTATTTGGCAATTCATATTTAGGTACTAATCGCTTTATTTTTTTGACTACAAAGTTTGTAATGCACCCTTTTACAGTCCCAAGCATTTCTCCTATCGAGGTCAAAATTATAGTATTGATCGAAGTTTCAGGGAGTATCTTCTGAAGATTTGCAGCAAAATTATCAGCGATAATGATCGCTTTTACATCACTATCCACAAATTGATGTTTCATCTCTCTCGGAGTATAAAGTGGATTCGTATTCACGACGGTCAATCCAGCTTTTAGACATCCAAATAGTGCGATTGGGAATTGCAACAAATTAGGCATCATTAAAGCTATTTTATCTCCAGGCTGCAATCCTCTACTGTGGAGATAAGCACCGAATTGATCAGAAAGCTTCCCTAAATTTTTGTAAGTCAATCTCTTACCCATGTTTTCAAAGGCAGGAAGATCAGCATATTTGTTAATGCACTCATTTATAAAGTCAACCATATTTTCATATTGCGAGACATCGATATTCGCAGGGATTCCAGGAGGATATTGGCTGAGCCAAGGTTTATTTTCCATCAGTTTTACATTTATGTTCAATAATAGGTAAAATTTGATAATTGTTGTTATTGTAGGTATTACAATTTGATCATTATTAATAATAGTAAATGTTTACTTCTTATTAGTTAGAGAGAAGTTTAATTCATATTGAATAATTTCAAACTATATGGTCCTTCGCCAGGACTGGCTTTCATTTTCTGCTTGATCAGAAAACGAAACAAAAGAATCAAGCCGCTAAAAAGGCTCTGCTGCGAAAGCCACTCCCGCCACCCACAGTTTAGCGGCAATCCACCCTCTTTATTAAATAGTGTCTTCGACAATAGAATTATTTGATTCAAAACTTTAGTTTTTTTTTAGACTAAAAATTGTAATCATAGATTTTAACCATTTGTAACTAGATTGAAGTTTTAATAGTTTTGAATGCTAGTTGTTTCAAAAAAGGGATATAGATTGAAAAAAAAATAATTCTGCGATTCAAGCAATTCCGCAATTCAAGCAATTCAAGCCATTCAGCAATTCCGCGATTCAAGCGATTCAAGCGATTCAAGCGATTCAAGCGATTCAAGCGATTCCGCGATTCAAGCGATTCCGCGATTCCGCGATTCTGCGATTCCGCAATTTACAAGATTCAGCAAAACAAACAAATGTCCCACACCCAACACCAATCCCCCCATTTTTTATATTACTTTTGCCTCGCTTCGAGAATCACATAAAGAAATAAGTGCAAAAGCCATTAATAGACGTAATCATACCCGCTTATAATGAGGAAGATTCTGTGGCTAAAGTAGTCAGAGATATTCCTAAAGATTGGGTGCGCAATATTATTGTGGCGAATAACAATAGTTCTGATCGAACAGCAGTTGTGGCAAGAGATTCTGGTGCTATTGTAGTAGATCAGCCTTTGAGCGGATATGGGAATGCTTGTTTGAAAGGAATGGAATATGTGGCGGATGAAAACATAAAGCCTGATATTATTGTTTTTTTAGATGGAGACTACTCAGATTATCCAGAACAATTGGTCGAATTGGTACAGCCGATAATGAAGGATGAGGTAGACTTGGTGATTGGTTCTAGAGCTACAGGAGAGATGGAAAAGGGAGCAATGATGCCGCAGCAAATTTTTGGAAATTGGCTGGCTACAAGCTTGATAAAGCTGATTTACGGATATGAATTTACAGATTTAGGTCCTTTTAGAGCTATTCGGTATGATAAGTTAATGCTGATAGGCATGAAGGATAAGACCTTCGGTTGGACGGTAGAAATGCAAGTGAAAGCAGCAAAGTTGAAATTGAAATGTGTTGAGGTTCCTGTAAAATATAGAGTAAGGATTGGCGTATCAAAAGTATCAGGAACCATAAAGGGGACGATTCTCGCTGGGCATAAAATATTGTGGACGATTTTTAAATTGATTTGATGGATAATGTGAAAATGAAAAATAGATTATGACGATGGCTGTTACTATTTTGGGGTATAGTTTATTGGTGATTTATGTGGTTGCCTTGACTTATATTACCTTTTATTGTTTGATGCAATTTCATCTATTGTACCACTATTCTCGAACGAGGAAAAAGGTAAAAAGCGAGCCAGCTCTGAATCTCGAAGAAGATAAAATACCTTTTGTCACAATACAGCTGCCGATTTTTAATGAATTATATGTTACCGAACGACTTATAGACAATATTGCACAATTTGACTATCCAAAAGATAGATTTGAAATCCATGTTTTAGATGACTCTACAGACGAAACCATAGAGATCAGTCAAAGAAAAGTAGATGAGTACAAAGCGAAAGGTTATAACATAGATTTGATTACCCGTGAAGATCGAATAGGATATAAAGCAGGAGCATTGAAGCACGGAATGCATTTTGCGAAAGGGGAATTCATTGCTATTTTTGATGCAGATTTTTTACCGAATCCTGATTTCTTAAAAAAGACGATTCCTTATTTTGAAGATAAAAAAATCGGAGTTGTACAAACACGGTGGGAACACATCAATGAAAATTATAGCTTAATCACCAGACTACAGGCTTTCCAACTGAATGTTCATTTTACGGTTGAGCAAAGAGGTCGACATGCAGGTGATTTTCTTTTACAGTTTAATGGTACTGCTGGTGTTTGGAGGAGAGAGACGATAGATAGTGCAGGAGGATGGGAAGCGGATACGCTAACTGAAGATTTGGATTTGAGTTATAGGGCACAATTAAAAGGGTGGAAAATTGTTTTTAGAGAAGATATTGGCTCTCCGGCTGAGTTGCCTTCAGAAATGAATGGTTTGAAATCCCAGCAATTCAGATGGATGAAAGGTGGAGCAGAAACAGCAAAGAAAATGCTTCCGACAGTATGGAAGTCTGATATTTCATTTTTGAAAAAGGTGCATGCATCTACCCACTTGTTGGCAAGTACAATATTCTTATGCGTGTTCATAATGGGAGTTTTTAGTGTGCCAATTCTGTTTTTTATAACTCCACTCCATTTAGATTCTGATTATTTTGGTGTATTTCTGATCTCATTGATTTCAATTGTCTATGTGTATTATGTGGCCAATGTGGATCAAGAATGGAAAGAAGGAAGTAAATTATGGTTGATCGCTAAGTTCATTTTTATATTTCCAATTTTTTTAGCGCTTTCTATGGGATTGTCATTGCACAATTCTATTGCTGTGATTCAAGGTTATTTGGGCAAGCAATCCGCTTTTATCAGAACTCCAAAATTTAATATTAAAGGACTGACAGACTCTTTCAAAAAAGAGAAATATCAGGCAAAAAAAATATCTTCCATTACTATTTTGGAAGGCTTGTTGTCAATATATTTTATGATGGGCGTGATAGCTGCATTTTATATTGGGGACAACACTTTCTTGATGCTTCACATTTTGCTTACCTTAGGTTACGGAGCTACTTTTTATTATACGGTAAAGCACCGAGGAGCCTAAATTCATTATTATGAAATGGTCGCAAGCCATATCTGTTTTAGTATTAATAGCAGCAACTATTTTTCTTGGATATGTGCCTGGCCAATCAGATTTTTCCTTGATAATAATTGGAGGTGCAGCTGCATTTTTGGCTTATGGATATCTTTCTTTTTTTAATAAGCCTACTGTAAAAATTGTCTTTATTAGTGGAGTATTAATTAGGATAATTCTTCTCTTTGCATTTCCAAATTTATCCGATGACATCTATAGATTCGTCTGGGATGGGCAACTTACCAGTTTGAATATTAACCCCTACGGACACTTACCATCTGAATTGATTAATCAAAATATTCCTGGGCTATCAGAAGATTTTTTTAGTCAAATGAATAGCCCTGAATATTACACGATTTACCCTCCAATTACACAACTGATATTCTACATCTCAATATGGTTTAGTAGTGACGTATTCTATATGAGTCTAGTTATAAAATCAATTTTTTTGGTAGCCGAAATATTTACTTTTTTAGGGATTCTAAAAGTTCTAGAATTTTTGAAGAAGGATAAAAGATTGTCGATAATCTATTTCTTAAACCCTTTGATTTTGGTAGAAGGAATGGTGAATCTCCATTGTGAAATAATTATGATTACTTTCCTCATTTGGGGTACTTACTTCATTTTTATTAAAAAGAACATTGGAGTTGGAGCACTCTTATTTACGCTTTCAATTGCGAGTAAGTTACTACCAATTATGTTCTTACCATTTTTCTTTTTTGGATTGAAAGGCAAAGATAGAGTTCAGTTTTTCTTGTGGGGATTGATATTCATGAGTCTTGCTTTTTCTCCTATTTTGTTTGGATTAGATTTCCAAAATTTTGGATCTAGTATTGAATTGTATTTTCAGAAATTTGAGTTTAATGGAGGAGTATATTATTTATTAAGATTCCTGGGAAAGCTCTGGACAGGATATAATCTCATTCATTATTTAGGCCCTATACTTGGATTCATCACATTATTTCTAATCGTAAGAAAAGCATATTTGCAAAAATTATTTGACTTGCAAAATTTTATGGAATTTGCATTTTTTAGCTTCGTGACTTACTTACTCCTCGCAACCACTGTTCATCCATGGTATCTAAGTATCCCCATTTTATTAAGCGTTTTTGTAAAATGGAGATTTGCTCTTGCCTGGTCCTTTTTAATCTTACTTACCTATATTAATTATAGCTATGATCCATATTGGGAAAATTTGTGGATTGTGAGTATCGAATATTTCCTTGTTTTTGGATTGTTATTTTATGAAATGAAAAAAGATTGGAAAGATTGAAGAGATTGAAGAGATTTGAAAGATTGAAGAGACTGAATAAGTTAATAACTTAACAATCTCTTCTATCGTCAACATCTAGCCATGAAACATTGAACTTTTCTCCAATCATTCCAATTAATAATCTTTCATATCGTCAAATATCAGAATCGCTTTGTCTTAACTGAATCGGCAAGAGGTCAGAAGACCTTTGCCTCAGGTGGTACATGAATAAGAATCTCTCCAATCTTTCCAATTTCCAATCTTTCCAATCGCCAACATCTAGCCATGAAAAACCTCAAACCCCGCACCTCAAACCTCAAATAAATTATCCTCCATTATATCTCAAAAAGATGCAAAGCATCAAATATCTCCACTTTATCTTCTACTTACTCTCCTCATTAGCACTTCAATTTCCAATCTTTCCAATCGTCAACATCTAGCCATGAAAAACCTCAAACCTCTCACCTCAAACCTCAAATAAATTATCCTCCATTATATCTCAAAAAGATGCAAAGCATCAAATATCTCCACTTTATCTTCGACTCACTCTCTTCATTAGCACTTCAATTATCAATCTTTCCAATTATCAATCTTTCCAATTATCAATCTTTCCAATTATCAATCTTTCCAATTAACAATCTCTCCAATCTCTCCAATTAACAACCTTCCTCATCTTTTCCCCTATCTTTGCCCTCTTAACTGAAAATTCGATTTCCATTGATGAAATTTACCATTCATAATTCAGATCCAAAATCAAAGGCCAGAGCAGGGACTTTGACTACAGCTCATGGTGATATCCAGACACCAATATTCATGCCTGTAGGCACACAAGGAACTGTCAAAGGCATTCACCAGGCAGAGCTTCATGATCCTATCAAGGCTCAGATTATTCTTGGGAATACTTACCATTTGTATCTACGTCCAGGGATAGATCTAATTCAAAAAGCTGGTGGGTTGCACAAATTTATTGGTTGGGAAAAACCTTTATTGACCGATAGCGGAGGATACCAAGTGTATTCTCTGAAAGGGATGAGAAAAATCAAGGAAGAAGGGGTCAAATTTCAGTCTCATATTGATGGATCGAAGCATAATTTTACGCCAGAATATGTGATGGATGTCCAACGAACAATAGGTGCAGACATCATGATGGCATTTGATGAATGTACACCTTATCCATGCGATTATAAATATGCAAAGAGATCGATGCACATGACTCATCGATGGCTGGAGCGATGTATTGAGCGGTTTGATAGTACAGAACCGCATTATGGTTTTCATCAAGTATTTGCACCAATAGTGCAGGGAAGTACTTACCCAGATCTTAGAAAACAATCTGCTGAATATATTGCTGGTACAGATAGAGAACTGAATGCAATCGGTGGTCTTTCTGTTGGGGAACCTCATGAAGATATGTACGCAATGACAGATTTGGTGACTGATATTCTACCAAAAGAAAAGCCTAGATATCTGATGGGAGTTGGCTTGCCAGAAAATATTTTGGAATCTATAGCACTAGGAATTGATATGTTTGATTGTGTTTTGCCTTCGCGAAATGGACGTCATGGCATCTTATACACACGACAAGGCGTTATGAATATGAAAAACGCAAAGTGGAAAGAAGACCTTTCAGTTATTGATGAGAATAGTGAAGCAATAACTAGTCGAGTACACACCAAAGCCTATCTTAGACACCTATTTCATGTGAAAGAATTGCTGGGAGCGCAAATAGCTTCACTTCAAAACTTATCTTTCTTTTTATGGTTGGTGAATACGGCTAGAGAGAAGATATTGGAGGGAACATTTACAGAATGGAAAGAGACAACATTGAAAGATATTACTCGAAGATTGTAATGTGCATTACAAATTGTAATCTTTGGAATAATAATTAAATTTTAAGAAAGAATTTTTTACTAAAAAGGGTCAACATTTAGGAAGACAAGCCCTGGCGGCTATTGTGGGGGACTGAACGATCATCGAAGATGTGATAGCAATAGCTATCAAGAGAAGGAACGCGAAAGCGATGGGAAGCCATAGAGCAGCTATGTGTGCTGCATTAGAGCCGCCTAGACTTTTTGTTTTACTTTTTTGGCAATGAAAAAAATAAAATCCGCCTGATAAGGCAAAGTAAAGTTGAAATAACAATCATTTAGAATTAAAAGTATAAGAATGAAAATTTGAGTTTATTCCTTTTAAATAAAATTAAAAATTAATATAACATAGTTGCTAAAAAAACTAGACATATACATTATAAAAAAGTACCTCAGTACTTTCGTTTTTACCATCTTGATGATTACGATGATTGCGATAGCTATTGATTTTTTCGAGAAGATCAATAAATTTTTAGTCGATACAGTTACTACGAGGGAAATTATATTTGAATACTACCTCAATTTTATTCCTTGGATCAATGGATTGCTTTGGCCTCTATTTGCAATGCTAGCAGTTATTTTTTTTACGAGTAGAATGGCATCGGATACAGAAATAGTAGCCATGTTGAGTGCAGGGATCAGCTATAAAAGAATAATGCGTCCTCTTTTGATTGCTGCATGTGTGATTGCAGTTGCCCATTGGGTAGGGAAAAATTATTTGATACCTAAGAGTAACAAAATAAAAGGCGAATTTGAAAGCGAACATATCCGAAGAAGCAATAAACAGACGCTTGACGATAATACCCACTTTTTTCTGAACCCAAACGAAAAGGTTTATATCAAATATTTTAGAAGATCTGATAGTACAGCAAATACATTCCGGTATGAGAAATTTGAAGAAGGCAAATTGATTTACATCCTTAAAGCTCGAAAGTTGGATTTTAAAGAAATGCCAAATTTGTGGACATTAAAAGATTATGAATATCATAAGTTTGACGGACTGAAAGAAGAGATGGTCATTATGCATGGGGAGACTATGGATACTACATTTAATTTCACTCCCAAAGACTTTTTTCGATATAGTAATCAAATGGAAATGATGTCAACCTCTGATTTGAGGCAATTTATCAATGAAGAAGAAAAACGAGGAATAGACACTGCCAAAAAATTCAAAACAGAGTTGTATAGTAGAAGTGCAGATCCATTTACGATTATTATTCTGACAATTATGGGCTTTGCTATAGCATCTAGAAAGACCAGAGGAGGAATGGGTTTTCATCTTGCCTCAGGAGTAATTCTAGGGTCTGCCTTTGTTATTATTCAAAAATTCAGCATGACCTTTTCTATTAATTTGGGACTTTATCCGATGCTAGGAGCTTGGATTCCGAATATTGTATTTGGGATTATAACGGTTTTTTTGGTGAGGAATGCGCAGAAGTGAAAATGTAGGCTTAGGGTTATGCGGTTTGAGGTATGCATGGTTAGATATTGACGGTTTAACCGCAAGGTTCTCGGAGATTTTACGCAAGGTTCGCTAAGTTAGATGTTGAACTTTTTATAATAGTAAAAAAACTCGGTGAATCTCCGCGAATTCTCAGCTAATCTCCGTGTAATCTCTTAAAAGGTATTTTTATTTCGACCGAAGTGGAGAAATCTACCTTGACATGGTTGATAATGAATTCTCAAAATAAAATTTAAAATGTGCCAACATCAAATTGTCAACATCTAGCCTTGCAAAACCTTATACCTTATACCTCAAACCTGATATATCCCCAAAACATTTGCCTATATTTGCACCCTTCATATCAAATAGGGTTAGCCTTATCTAAAAAAGAAATAAATGGTATTATCAATGACCGGCTATGGACAAGCCAGTAACCAATTTAAAGACAAGACAATCCAAGTAGAGATCAAGTCACTCAACGGCAAGACTTCTGATATTCGATGCAAGGTTCCTGGAAGCTACAAAGAAAAGGAGATCCAACTTCGAAAGTATTTGATGGACAAAGCCTATCGAGGGAAATTTGATTTTTCCCTAACTATAGAATCTGATAAAGGGGATGATGAATATGGGTTGAATAAAGCTCTTTTTAGAAAATATTATAATGAACTTACTGAGCTTAAACAAGAGTTGGGCATAGATTCAGGTGATATTATTCAAACTATTCTTAGGATTCCGAATGTTGTCGGAGCTATTAATGAAGAAGTAGATGAAGATGAGTGGAAAATTGTAATGGAGACTACGGATGATGCAATCAAAGCTTTAAATAATTTCAGAACTGAAGAAGGTAAAGCTGCAGAAAAAGATTTGAAAGATGCCGCTAGTTCAATTTCTGATTTGCTGACTAAGGTAGAACCATTTGAAAATGGGAGAATTGAAACTTTGAAAGAACGATTTCGAAAAAACCTTGAAGAATTTCTGACAGATGAGAAAGTAGATCGAAATAGATTCGAACAAGAAATTATCTATTATCTGGAAAAATTAGATATCAATGAAGAGAAGGTGAGGCTGTCTCAACATTGTAAGTATTTCAATGAAGTAATGGACAGCGGGAACCCTGAGATTGGTAAAAAATTAGGTTTTATTGCTCAAGAAATGGGAAGGGAAATCAATACATTAGGAGCAAAAGCTAATGAAAAGAACATACAGCAAATGGTTGTGTCTATGAAAGATGCATTAGAAAAAATAAAAGAACAAGTTGCTAATATTGTATAAATGAAAGAGTTGAAGAATGAAGGCAAGATGTTCATCTTTACAGCACCTTCAGGAGCAGGAAAGACGACCATTGTTCACCATTTATTAAAACAGTATGATTTTCTTGATTTTTCAGTTTCAGCAACTACACGACAGAAAAGGGAGTATGAAATTGATGGAAAGGATTACTATTTTCTGACAAGAGAAGAATTTGATAAAAAAATTGAAGAAGGCGAATTTATAGAATGGGAGGAAGTCTATGAAGATAGATATGGTACGTTGAAAAGTGAAGTAGATAGAGTATGGGCATCTGATAATCATATTGTATTTGATATGGAAGTTAAAGGTGCTACCAATATTAAAAACCTGTATGGAGATAAGTGTAAGGCTATTTTTATAAAGCCACCATCTCTTAAGGTTTTGATAGAAAGACTGACAAATAGAAATACAGAATCCAAATCAAGTCTTAAGAAGAGGATAGCAAGGGTGAAAAGAGAAATGACTTACCAAGACACTTTCGATGAAGTTCTGGTAAATGACCTTTTGGATGTAACTTTAAAAGAAGCTGAATTCTTTGTCGAAACATTTATCTATGGTAAACCGTTTGATGAAGAAGAATAGGTAAATAATAATATGGAATCCGCTACAACAACTACGGACGGTGTGCAAGTGACAATCACTTCAAAATATCATGAAGAGCATTCTAAGCCTTCAATGAATAAGTATATCCATTCTTATGATGTCACAATTACCAATTTCTCTGGTCTAGATATTCAACTCATAAGTAGGCATTGGATTATCAAGGATGCCAATGGTAAAGTGAGAGAGGTGAAAGGAGATGGCGTCATAGGATTGCAACCAATATTAGCACCTGAAGAGTCACATTCTTATACATCTTGGTGCCCTCTGGCGACGCCTGTTGGTAAAATGGGAGGTAATTTTGTCATGATTCGTAAGGCAGACAATAGTGTTTTTGAAGTTGCCATTCCCGAATTTAGGATGATTGCAGATTTTAAAATGAATTAGGGCTCAAGTAATTGATTCGAATTTTTTTTAACCGCAAAGTAGAGCTCTAAGAAGGCACAAAGTTCGCTAAGTTAAATGTTGACAACTGCTTATAGTTTGTCTATTTTTTATAAACTTTAATCTTGTTGGACTTCAAATAATTTTGATATAGATTTTGCTCAAATTTGTTGAGGAGATCTTTTTTGCGTTGATTGATAATGACTTTCCGCATTTGTTCTCTTACATATGCCAAAGGAGGAACTTCATTTTTAGCTATAATATCTATGACTTTTATAAAGTATTCTATAGTGTCACTGTGTTTTTGGATATCACCTTTTTTCAGAAAGTCCTTAGTCTTAAATCTATTATCAGGGAGGTATGATAATAAGTGATCAATAGTGTGCCACTCACTATCATCTGCCGAATCGAAGGTTGCATTTGATACTATATATTTTTGGATAGATGCAGAATCATTTTTCTTCCAATTTCTATAGAATCGCTCAATTCGTTTTGCATCATCAGGTATTTTCACAATTCTGGCTTTGCAAATGGCTTCAGCTAGCAGATATTGTTCTTTAGTATCATTGTAATATGTCTCTTCTTGAGCCTTTGTTATTATGGTATCCAATTCATCGTTAATAAGAGCTTGACGGTAATTGTGCAATAATAATGATGATCGATAATCCTCTATAAGTTTATTAATGTCTAAATCTTGTGGATTTTTTTTCTCTGCTTCATTAAGAACGACGTTTCTCGCCAACCATGCTTCTATGTAAGAATTTAGCTGTGCAAGACTGTCCTGTGAATCTGTAGCAGATATCATTCCTTCAATGTCAGAAAAGTACATCTTCCTATCTTCAACCGAAGCCAATAGGATATCTCCATCTTTTATTTGACGCTTAGACGTCTGGTTGCAACCAGACACTAACAAAAGGCCTAGAAAACAAAATCCCAATATGAAATTTGTCCTCGTCAATAGATTTATTTCTTTAATAGTAGATTATAAATTTTCTGTTTAATCTCTACTGAATATTCTCTCTTTAATTCTGTGATCCATTGTTTTTCCAACTGGTCTTGATAATCAGCTACAACATATCCTCTTGCCTCTTTCAAAGATTTACGTCTTGACGGAGAAATCTTAACTACCTTTTTGAATAAAGATTTTTTACTATTCGTATCGATGACGGGCTCAGAAATAGATTTTTTCTTGAATTCAAGTCCTACCAATTCCTTATTTCCTGGCTCAACTTCTATTTCCATATATTCGATGAGTTCTTTGCCATCTTTATTAAATCGCTTCAAAGTCTTCGCTGAATCATGTTTTTTAGCACATTTCATAATCTTTTTCAATTGCTTGGCATCAGTAGTATTCACTATGTATTTGCCAATAGTAGCTTGTTCTTCGAAGATATATTTGCTTTTATTCTGCTCATAAAACTTGTAAAGACCAAGTGTATCTTGATTGGCTTTGTCCCAAACATTGATTTTGGTCGCCTCAAAAAGTAAAATCCCTTCTTGATATTCCCTCATCAATGCTTTGAATTCAGGATACTTGCTTTCAAGATTTGCCTGCTCATATTCATAAGCCTTGGTCTTGACAAATTCATTATAGATTTCTTCGACAGCTTCTTGTAATGGCTTAGTCTTGTCAAATTGACTTCTTAGTCTAGTTTGTTTTTTGGCAAACGCTGCGAAATCAGATAATGACTCATCAGAATTAGGACCGAATGACATCAGTACATCATCGTTCAGATCTTTTGATGGCCTCCACTTATAAGAATAAAAATCTTCATTCAAGGTAGCAGCAAAATTCTTCAAGACATTTTTTCGCTCTCTGAATTGACTTGTTTCCTTTACTTTTGCAATCATCTTTTCTTGCGCAACCTCATATCTATCGTACTTCTTGATTTTTTCTTTGAGAATCACTTTCAATTCATCTATAGTCTTTGGAGCTGGTTTTCTGACTCTCTTTAAGATATGATGACCAACAGAGGTTCTTATTGGTTTCGAAATTTGACCATCTTTAGTTAATTTAAAAGCAGCATCCTCAAATTTTGAATCATACATAGCTATGCCAAATGTTGGCAACACTCCACCTTTGTTTTTAGTGTTTTTATCTTCAGAAAATGTTTTTGCTAATTGAGCGAAATCAGCCTCGTCTTGCAATGCTACATAAAGACTATCCATTATCTTTTTCGAGTCTGTCACTGAAGTTCTACTGGTTTTGTCTGTCTTTCTGAATATATGAGCCACTTCAATTTTTCCTCTTGCTGGTCTTTTTTCAGTTACTTTTACAAGATGAAAACCTAATTTTGTTTCGATAGGGTCAGAAACTTCACCAGGACTTAATGAGTACATAGCATTTTCCAATGCATAAAAACCAGATGGAAGGTAAGCTGTGATAAAACCCAGATCTCCTCCTTTGCCTTTTGTATTTCTATCATCTGAATATTCTTTAGCTAGATCAGCAAATGATTTACCTTCTTGTATTTGTTGTTTGAAGTTTAGCAATTTCTTTTTCGCTTCTTCTTTTTTCTTATTGGCTCCTTTAGCATTTACCGTTACAAGAATGTGGCTAATTCTCACATCTTCTTTTTGCCTTTCGTAGATTTCCTCAACTAGTTTATTAAATACTTCTTTGCTTGTCAAAAATGAATTGGCAAGCTGAGTTCTATATCCGTCAAGTTCTTTTTGTAAAGCTACAATAGTATCAAGCCTCATTGATTTCGCCTTTTCAACTTTCAATTTGAACTTGGTATAAAGATCTATGTATTCATCAAGACTTGCTTTGCTGTAATCGGCATTATTTCCATTGTTTTTCTCATAGATATATCTGAATTCATCAACAGAAACTTTGTTTCCACCAACTTCCATTAAAACGTCACTGCCCTTTTGCGCTTGCACAAAAAATGCAATAGATGAAACGATACACGTGATAAATATTCTTTTCAACATTCTTAATTAGTTTTCAATTTTTTAGAATAAGCTGCAAAAATATAAAAATCGCCATGGTTTGTAGCTTATTAGGGAACATTAGATTTTTGTTAAGAAAATAAAGAGGGTAAATGGGGGAGGAAAAATGTGATATGTGATTTGAATATGGACCAAATTAAGTTAAAATGACATGGGATTGAGTCAAGAAGATCTTGTCAAGCCATTAGGTACAAAAGGTCCTGCTATCGGGAGATATGAAAGAGATGTGATGAAGCCGTCAATTGAAGCTGCTGTTAAAAAAAATATTTAGCAGAAAAATTAAAATGATCAATCAAAATTTGCATAGAAGACTCATTCAAAAAATATGAGTTTACATTATATGATATTCCATTCTTATCGATCATACATATATACAAATTTTCCTCATCTAAAGAAATTTGACCTTTGAGGCCTACCACTTTAATTTCATTTAATTGCACTTTAAATCCTTTCTGTGTCCGATAACCCACAATATTACTTTTATTTACACATAATTGTTCTAAAGAATCAAGTTTTAAAAAATCTCTCATTTTGTGTTATATCTATTGTGTGTAGGCATTTGCCTAGATATAAGAGCTACGGGTGAGGAGACCGAAGGAGATGCATACTGTGACATAGACTCTCCGATCTATGGCGCAGTATGCGTGCGACTGAGACTCGACGAACGCCACTTCACTGCCTGCTTTTATGAAGATTGATCGGAATAAAACAGAACGATTAATCCTGCGACAATAGGAGCAAGCAACTTCCTTTTCTTTATTTCTTGTACTTCTTTTTTGGAGATCGACTAGTATGAAAAACAGCATATATAATCACTTTTTTCTCCTCTATTTCGTAGATAATCAAATAAGGAAACCTGTTAATCTTAACCTCTCTAAATGGTTTATGCTTTTCTTCAAACAAGTAAGGATTATCTTCTACGATGGTTATATATTCATCCAGTTCACTTAAAAAATCGTCTCCTAATCCTTCAACTGCTCCTTCATAATACCGATAAACAGACCTAATATCTTCTAAAGCCTCTTCTTTAATTTCAATCTTATACCTCATTATTTTCTAACAAGCTCTTTTGTTTCCTCCCAACTGTAAGATTTACTTATTCCTTTTTTATGGTTCGATCTCCTTAATTCTAATTCTTCAATTTGATCTGCACTAAGACTATATTTATCCGATTTTTCTTTATTTAGTATATCTCTTACTTGATGTAGTAGAGTAATGTCTTTCACTTTGATAATGGCATCTACTAATCTTATTTTTTCAGTCTCTAAACTCATAGCTTCTTTTTTCTTAGGAATGATACATTAATAAAGTTCGCTTTTATAGGCAGGTATTCTATTTTTCAACAAGGCAAAAAACGTAGACAATGCAGGGCATTGGCGAGGCTTTTTAACGCTGTAGAAAGATAAAATAACAAGTAGAAAATGTTACTTTATTATTGAATCATTCCTTAATGAGATATAATTCATTTATTTTCTGTTCCATAAAGATAACGCTTTTATGAGGTATTTGATTCATTGATTTAATCTCTCTAAAAAAAGCCCCCTTTCGGGGGCTCTAATTTTATTCAACATCTACAGGACAGATTACAATTAATTTATTCGAGGTATAGACCTTAACACGATCACCTATAGTAAATCCAAGGATTTGCCACATAATTTGATTTCAGGAACGATGCGTACACTAAACCTACTCGACTTATAAATGGGTTGGATTTTTAAATTTCGGATTCCAAAACTTCAGGAGTTGATGAATTATTTTTCATGATGTAATATTTTAGGAAAATAGCTCTGCTTAGGTCTCCTGCGTATATTACATACGGCAAGATTGTTTCCTTACCTGAACCATACAGAGCATTAAATAATGATACGATTTTAATGTTTACTTTGTAATATTATAGGAGTTTATTTTTTCTACGGACTTCTATTTCTACGATTCATATTCATTTGTTTTTTACCCTAAAGGATGATATTTTAGTACTTCGATTTTCAGTTCTTCAACATCAGTTTGTTTATATTTTTCTGTAGTAAGAGAACTTCGATGCCCTGCAAATTTCTGTACTATTCTAAGGTCTTTTCCTTTCTTCAAAAGATTTGTAATTACACTTTGTCTAATCGTTGTAGGATTGAGTTTTCTAGATGGATATTTCTTTCTTAAAGTTTCAGTTAAATAATGGATTCCTTCCCCTTTTTCAGCAGTTCCTCTCATTGTCAAGATTAAGATTTCAGTATCTTCTTTGATCAATTTGGACGCACTTCATTGATGTATTTGTAAATCATTATGATTTGATTAGACCTAAGTTTTAGTGTTCTTTCATTTAAGATTGTGCTTGATCTTATGTAGATTTCTGCAGTTTCCAAATCGATGTCAGATAGTTGTATTCTTGTAATTGCACCATTGGATAAACCTTGATAAATTAATAAGCTAATAATGACCTGATTTTTAAGTTTATTGACTGGATATCGTTCTTCTCTATCAAGTAATTTCTCTAGTTCCGCAGTAGTAAATAAATCTTGTAACTGTATGTCTTTTTGTCTTCCATCTCGCAGCTTAATAAATCTACATGGATGATCGTCTCTTTGCCCGGACTTCATCAGATAATCATAGTACTTCCGGATGCTGTAAAGTGTGGTCAAGACAGTTTGTGCTGTAATATTAGTTTGCCTCAAAAAGCCAATGTAATTCATAATATCTTTATGCATGGCCGTTTCATGATTGGCATTGAAGATGTGGTATTGCTTGATGTCATGCAAGTATCTTTTAACGGCTTTCTCACTATGTTTTGATCTTAAATATTCAGCTAATTCCATGCTTTGTATCATTCAATAATTCTTTACTTACTCTGGTATATCTCATGGTTGATTCTAAATGCTTGTGTCCTAAAAAATCTTGTACCTTCTCGATGTTCATTCCTGATTCTAATAAATGAGTAGCAATAGAGTGGCGAAGACAATGCAAGGTGATGTGTTTTTTAATGCCTGTTCTTTTCATGAGTCTTAAGATTAATATTCCATAGGTTTGTCCTCTCATTCTTCCATCTTTTTTATTGATCACTAAAGCTTTGAGACAATTAGGATTATGTCTTTCTTCATGGATATAATTATAGATTGGTTCTGCTACTTTTTTGCTCATGGGTACAGCTCTTCTTTTGCTTCCTTTTCCCTTAAGCACATACAAGATTCCACTTCTAAAATGTACATCTGTAATATCTAATGCTTCGCCTTCAGATTTACGTAAACCACAACCATAAAATAAACTGAGCAAGGTTCTTTCTTTCCATGTTTCTGTTATTTCGTAGAGTTGATGGATTTCAATTTGAGTAAGTATCTCCATCGGTTTGCTTACACCTTTTGGGAAGGATAAAGCGCTCATTGGATTTCCTTCAATAGATTGGATAGTTTGTTGCCATTTAAAGAAGATCTTTATGCTATAAATATGATGATCGATGATATCAGCTGAGGTAATATCTTGGATGGCTTCAACTTGCTCGATTTCCATTCTAGTCATAAATTCCAAGCAGCATCTTGTCACTATTTTGATCGTCTTTTCTTTGTAGCCTAATCGTAAAAGGTAAGTTTCTAACTGGTGTAATATTTCTAGTTTTCTCATAGTGTTCATAGTTTTGCCACCCACCCAAAAGATGGAACTTTTGGTTCCTTCATCAAAGGTCGATTTACGACCTTTGGTAGGGTTCTTCTAACCCTACTTTATTCAATCCCCCTTTACACTTTCTTGGATCGTGGGTCGCCAGCACCTAAAGCATTGATAGTGAGTTAATCGAGTGACCCATCTGGTGACCCACGCACTTGGGTCGCTAGGTCGGTGGCCGACTGCCATTTTATACTAATACTGGCTCACCCATTTGCTCGATTTGTTGATATAAAAAGTCCTTTATTTCTGCTCTGATTTTGCCGATATCATCCCAATATGTAATCTTGTATTTGTAGCCTCTATTATGGTGTCCTCCTGATTGTTGGATGTATTCGAGCGTCACTAAGTCACTGATATATCTTTGTAAACTGGTCTTGCTTATTCTTAGATTATGCCTAATTTCTCGCTGCGTAAAGTCTTGTAAACTTGGCTTTTCTTCATTCTGTTGAGCCTTTTCAGTAACATATATTTTTAGTCGTTCATAAAACAACCTCAACCCTCCATCCAGTTCATCAATCTTCAAAATGATGCTATCAAACATTATATTTACAGCTATCTTGATGACTTCCAATTCTGTAATCAATCGTCCTTTTTTATCCTTCTTTCTTTGATATTGATTGATTAAAGTAATCTGTCTTATGAAGGCTTGGAAGTTGCTATTTAGTCTTCTGATCTTAAAAGCTTCTGGTGGTAGGTTTAATTTTTCAGCATACGGATTAATTACTTGCAAAGGCTTCAATAATCTCATACAGTTCTGGACGAAGGCCGTCACCCGATTTAGTTTATCTTCATCAATGCCACAGGCGGCTCGCCTGTTTTGATAGTTTATAATTCTATGCGGTTGTTGGCTACTTTCAGCTACTGCAATTACAAAACATCGACTTAGATTATCTTCATATATTTCACTTCTTGTAGTTGCAGATAAACTTCCTATTGGACCTTTTACCTTTCTTATCATTGCTTTTATATCTCCGCTTCTTCTTTTAGGCCGTCGTAATCTTCAATGACGATAAGCTTTCCTCTTAATTCTGTTTCTCCATAATTGTAAAAACTGGATTCTGTAACTCTCGTTAATCGGATTACATTTTCTGAAGGCATTAGATTGGTGACTTGTTTTATTAGGTGCGTTTTTCCACTCCCTGAACTTCCTTGCACAAGTGCATGCAATGTTTGAGGCATTTTGTGCGATGCAGCAATACAAAACAGAACTATTCTATTATTTTCTTCGCCAATGACTCCAGATTTTTCTATCAGCTTGTCAATGTTTTAGATAAGGTTTGGTTTGTTCAGGAAGGTCAAGCATTGTTCACGTTCTTTTATATTCAGTAGTTGCACTACAGGCTTATCTTTTTGCTTTCTGCAGTGCTTCATGTTTGGTACATTTCTCCATCCGTTGTATCATTTCAATCTGACCTCCACTTCCTGCATCGCAATTGCTACTGAAGCATGTATAAGTATTTGTTTTAGTATAGATCTGAAGCGATGGAGTCTTGTCATGATGCCAAGGGCAGCAAAGGCGATTGTTTCGGTCGGAGGTGAGATTGTAGTGTGCTAGGACGGTTTGGATGGTTAATTGGACTTTGATTTCAGCGATTTCCATTGTATCAAAATTTATTTTAAATATCCCATTTTGGTAATATATTACACAAAACAAAACTATATTCTCATTTAAACAAAATCTTCTTTATTATTTATGAACTATCTTTGCGTTCAACGTTATTAATCAGGTAATTATATACTCAATACGACCTTATGATTGACATAGCAAACAAAATAACTCTTCTTAGAAAAGAAAGGAAATGGTCGCAAACGGAGCTTGCTAAACAGGTTGGTTGTTCCCGAGAGATTATATCAAAATATGAAAAAGACAATGTCATGCCATCTATTGAAATTGCCAAAAGAATCGCTGATGCTTTTGAGGTTTCTTTGGATTATTTAGTTGGTGAAGGACAAAATGCTTCTTTTAATAAAAAAGACGTTGATCGTTTGCAACAAATTGAGAATCTTCCTGATGAAGATAAGAATGTAGTAAGATCGCTTATGGATGCTTTTCTTTGAGATTATAAAACGCGTAAGGCATATGCATCATGAATAAACCAATCTTTATTACATTACCACTTACCAATTCTTTTCGCAGAAATGTAGAACTTCTCGCTGCTCATCACGATAATATAACCAATGAAGGACAAGGAATCTTTTTCAATTTTAAAAGGGCTCGTGAATATATAAAGCCAGTTCTAAATTTATTGGTTGAGCGATATGGTTGGGTAATGGAAAGACCTTTCTTTATTAGAAAACCAGAGTTGTAATGAAAAAGCCCCAGATCTCTCTGAGGCTATATTTTCTATTTTATTTCAATCGTATGGTGCTAATATCATTATGAAGTTACAAACTTCAAACAACGTACAATACAGAACTTAAGCTAGATTCTGAGATCACCAAAAAGATAGTTGATATCCAAAAGCTATCTAAAGAAGATCGTTCACACCTCTTTTTTGTTCTTGATAATGTACTTCAGAATATTAGAACGAAAGTAGCCTTTGCCAAATAACAAAAGCCCCAGATTTCTCTGAGGCTCTATTATTTTAATATCATTTTGAAGTTGCAAACTTCAAACAACGGAGGCTAAAAAGGCTTATGCTTCTTAAGTGAAACTATATGAAAAAGCCCCACAGAAGTGAGGCTCTATTATTTTAATATCACTTTGAAGCTGCAAACTTCTAAAGATGATTTACATTCATAATCTTAGATTATTACGGATTGATTATGTTCATCAAAGAATCAAATTTCACTTCTTCAATTCCATTTGAAAAATCATTAACTAATTCAGCATGTTTTGAATTTTCTTCTATAATAATGAAGGGACGATATTCATCATCTTTTTTCTTGAAATCCAAAACCAAATTCAGTCCTTTTGTACCTTCATAAAAAATAATTTCCGAAAATAAAGATGCATTTATAATTCCATGATATGAGTTTGGATTTTCGGAGAAGGCTATGAATTTTTGTGCATCCACAACGCACCAAAGTATCCAAGTCATTGACTCTTGCGAGTCTCTTTTAAAAAGTTCAAGATTTGCTTCTAAATATGTCACATCTTTATTATACAGATAAAAATACCCATTTGTAAACACTTTATCATCTTCATATTCCTTTGACTCAGAATTTAAAAAATCTGGTATCTGGCTTCTTATTATATTATATTTCATATTAAATGTCTTAAAATTATCCTCCAGCAGCACCACCGTCCATGTAATCTTTAGCAGCACGCCCCCAGTTTTTCAATAATTCCTCTAAACCACTTTCAACATCAGATGGTTTTGTAGTTGTAGAAGTATTAGGTTTTTTATTAGAACGTTGTCCTTTCTTTAAAAGGTCAAACTTAGTCCATTTTCCATCTATTTTAGCAAGTATGTAATTCCATTTTCGGTTAATCTTTGTCAACACTTTTGCGCCATCATCACCATATTTACCTGCAAATCCAAGAGTTGCAGAAACTCCCAAATATGCACCATAAAATTCAGAAGCTAAAACTCCATATGCTTTAACATCGTTAGGAATACTTCCATGAATATTTCTATGCCCCGGAGTAGGATCATTATCTTGAGTATGTCTGGGTAACCAAAATGCAAAGTATGTTACAGTAAAAAGCCCCAGATTTATCCGAGGCTTTATTTCATATACTTTTCAATCGTATGTCATCAACGGCACGAGCCATTGACGAACTTAATGTTGACCATGTGTGATGTTGATGCAGACATCGGCGAACGTTGCTTTATTGCACTAATAAAAAACAAGAAATTCATCTACAAATTCACCGTTCATATCTTCTTGATATTGGTAATAACCAAGCTCTTTGTTTAAAACATTACTGAATAAAATTATTTTAATATCAATGATAAAATTGTCTTCTAACTCTTGATTAAAAGAAAGATTAATAGAATTATGCCGTAAATCTAATTGATTAATTGGTACGTCAATTTCTGCTTGTAAATAATCATTGTCTTTGTTAGTTATACAAGTTTGAAATGCGGTTTTACATTTTAAATAAAAATATTCTTTATCAAGAAAATCTCTAATCTTTGTTATTTCTTTCATTATTCTAGTGACTTCCAAGTTTATCAAAAAGAAAATGTCCATTACTTCCTCTGTTTCCATAAATTCTAATATCACCTCCCTTTCCTAGAATTTTTAGTTTATAAGTATAACCAGTTTTTTTAACTTCAGAAGCAGCTAATTTTATAATTCCGTTATTCGCTTTTGGACTTACAATGCCCTTACTTATTGCTGCGACCATTTTTGATTGAACATTTCTATCCAGTTTATTAAAAACTTTGCTAGATATCCAACCACTAACTTTGCTTTTTGGAATTTTATTAGCAGCAAATCCAAGAACCCCTGAAAATCCTGCATATGCAAAATAAAACTCTGAAGCTAAAGCAGCATAGGCTTTAACATCAGTGGGAGGGGGCATTTCAAATAAGCATGGATCAACTTGTAGGCGATGGGCAAAACAAGAACTTTGATAAAAAAACACTTATTAGATTACAAGAGCTTGAACTCCTTGAACCTGATAAAAAGAAAACACTTTTTGACTTAATTGATACTTATATTAGAGATGCTAAAGCTCGTAAAGCTTATGCCTAAATAACATAAGCCCCAGATTTCTCTGAGGCTTATTATTATTAATCTTTTCAATCGTATTACATCAACAGACTAAACCATAGATCAAATTAATGTTAACTATGTATTGAGTTGTCAAACATGAGAGAAGGTGGTATTAGCTCAATTTATTTTATTCATAATTGAATTAAATTCCTCTTCATCCATTCCTCTTTCAAAAGCATAGAATAGTTCTTCATTTGTATTCTTTTGATCAAGAACGACTGTTGGCATAAAATTCTCATCCCTTAATTTAAAATCAAGCGTAACTTTTAAATCTTTTGTGTTATTATAAAATAATATCGGATGAAAAAGTTTAGCTTTTAACAGTCCTTTATATTGATTCGGAGATTCTGAAAATTTAACAAAATCTTTCGCATCTAAATACGCCCAAAGTAACCAAGATAAAAAGTCAGTTGAATCCCGTTTTAGTAATTCAAGTCGACAAGGAATATATACCTTTTTTTCATGCATGAAAAAGGGACCTTCTTTAATTACTTTTGATTCATCATAATTTTCCGATTCTGGATCTAAAAAATCAATCATCGGACTCTTTAATACATTATACATAATCTTTTGTTTTAACCTCCTTCAATATTATCATAATAATCCATTGATTGCTTAAATTTTCTACCTCCATTCTTTATAAGATCTTCCATTCTACGATCTAATTTGCTCGGCGTTGTTGTTGTATGGGTCTTTGGAATTTTATTAGAAGATAAATTCCCCTTTAAAATTTCCCAATAACCATCAAGTTTCTTTCTCATCCATTCCCCTCCCTTTGCAGTTCTTTTATTTATTACGTCCCAAAATGCTTTTCCTTTAGGAGCTCTTGGTAATTTATTTGCAGCAAATCCAAGTGTTGCAGAAACTCCTGCGAATACAGCATAAAATTCTGTTAGGTAAACCTTCCAATAGCAGGGTCGTAATAACGGAAGCCATAGTCGTGCAGATTAATGTTTAATTCATCGATGTATTCCTTCCCATTATAAGAATAACTTCATTCAGTGAACCACGAAACCTCCAAATGATGCTGATATACTCCTACTCCAATTATTATTAAAACAATGATTAGACTCACGAGTATTCGTTTAATTATTTTTTCATTTTGGAAACCTTTAGATTTTATAAACCTAAAGGTAAGATAAGCAATAGCCAGAGCTACAAAATTGTATAAGACATAAGAATAAAATACATAAAAATCTGAAAATCTTAATCCATTAAAAATATTATCTAGTGGCATTAATAGACTTATATAAAGGATATATAAATACGCCTGCTTTTTAAATAATCCTAATATCATTAATATACAAACAATTGATAGATATGCAATATGTGTCCAGTGGTTTGTAATTTGTGTACTCAGAGTAACAGTTTGCATAAATATCAACCATCCATAAATTAGCAATAAGAATATTAAAATCCCTATAAAATGTTTGACTTTCAATTTATTTAACAGCTTCATATAATGATTATTATTTTAATTGAAATTGTAAATCCACCTCCTTTGGTGGTGGTCATGTTCTTTTGGCTTTGCCTTTTAAATGTACACACTCCAATTTGGAAAAGTGGGTGGGAGAAGCAGAGGTACGTCAATTTCTGCTTGTAAATAATCATTGTCTTTGTTAGTTATACAAGTTTGAAATGCGGTTTTACATTTTAAATAAAAATATTCTTTATCAAGAAAATCTCTAATCTTTGTTATTTCTTTCATTATTCTAGTGCGTGAGGCACAAAATATTTGAGCTAATTGTAATATATGTAAATTAAATGTAATATATTTGGGGAACAAAAACAAATACTATGAGAGGACTACTCCCAGCCCTCCCATTAACAGTAAGCGAACGGCAACGTTGTATATTAGAGAAGGAACATCGCAAGGTGAATAATTCCTACATTTATAATCAACGAATTTCCATTGTTTTATCAGGAATTAAAGGAAAGAGTATCAATGAAACACATAGAGATTTGGGAGTTTCATTGAATACGGTACGCAAATGGAGAGGTCGTTGGGAATCAGGTC
>Ga0256847_1000360_pt1 | contig 29850 bp, 26 predicted proteins | sample TeddybearmetaG_FD_189099 | JGI IMG/M metagenome (GOLD analysis project Ga0256847, IMG submission 189099) | Hydrothermal vent microbial communities from East Pacific Rise, Pacific Ocean - Teddybear | ecosystem: Environmental > Aquatic > Marine > Hydrothermal vents | place: Pacific Ocean: East...
CAAACTAAGTGATTTCTTGATATTTGTCGTGTTTATTTTATGACCTTATTGATAAATAAGGTTATTCTAAGGAAAAATTCATATATTGAGGAAATTAAAAAATGCCTTTTAATTTAAAAAAACATCAAAATACGGCTAATCTTGATGATTTGATCGTTGAAGTAAAAGATTTAACCCAACCCAGTGATGCTGAAATAAATGCCATTAAACAACGTTGTCAACACTATAATATGACCATTTTTGCGACAACTAAAACCGCTGGAATTAATTCTAACCATTTAAAACAATTTTCAAGCCATTTTGGTTTACGGCATTTACAACATAATGAAGGGGCAGATAATTTAGGTGTCAGTGCCATTCAGGAAAAACAACATCAATGGCGAAAGACTTATATTCCCTATACGACTAAAGCCATTAATTGGCATACCGATGGTTATTATAATACCTTAGATGAACAAATTAAGGGGATGTTGTTATATTGTGATACGCCCGCACCAGAAGGCGGGGAGAATGCGCTTTTAGATCATGAATTGGCTTATCTTTATTTACGCGAACAAGGTGAACAATATATTAAAGCGTTAATGCATCCAGAAGCTATGATGATTCCTTTTAATGATGTTGCGGATCATATTCAACGTCCTAATCGTTATGGTCCTGTTTTTTCTATTAATAAAGAAAATCAATTGCATATGCGTTATACCGCTCGTAAACGTAATATTGTTTGGCGGGATAATAAAGAAACTCAACAAGCCGTACAATTGCTGGCAGATTTTTTAAATTCAGATCATCCTTGGATTATTAAAGCAACTTTACAATCAGGACAAGGATTAATTTGTAATAATGTATTGCATAATCGCAGTGCTTTTAATAATAATGAGGAACAACAACGATTATTGTATCGTTGTCGCTATTTTGATCGAATTTGTTAAGGGGCTTGAATAAGTTCCACAGTGGTTATTTGACCCTCACTAAGACTTGTTTGTTTAACTAAAAAACGTCCATTAATATCCGTCCATTCAACAGAACCCTCGGAATCAGAAATTTGAAAAGTATTAAAAGTACCTGCTGGAACGGTGACACTGACATTAATTCCTTCGACTTTCCGAGTTACTTTTGGTGCGGGTTGGCTTGTTCCCCCTAAACCAGGAATGCTGGGTAATCCAGGAATAACAACACTTGTTGTTAAGGTTGAATCATTGGTTGTATAGGTTGCTCCTTGACATAATTCTAAGGGGCTCGTAATTAATGCAGGACTATAGCTAGACTTAGTTGTAATATTACCTGCAGCTCCGCTATTAGCAACGGTATCAATGGAAATAGTTCTTAAAAAGCCATTGCTTTTTTCAAAAAATATTGAAGTCGTACTGGTACTATTCCCAATGGTATTTACAGCAAAATTAAGGGTTGTAATTGTTTTAATAAAGGTCGGATTAACTTCAGCATATTGAATTGTCATTTCAGCCGTATCTTGAGGGGAAACTAATTTATATTTATAACTTCCTACTTTGGGAAAAATAGTTCCATCAATACAACCTTCAGTGCTTGATATAGACGGGGTTGAATCAGGACCTACTCTTAATAACTCCGCAAAATTACCCACATCAACTAAAGTTCCAAATTTAGAAAAAACTCCACCTGTCACAAAAACTCGATCTGAGTTACGAACTCCAATGGCACTATTGGTATCACTATAAACTCGATAAACCCATTCATTTTCAAAAAATTGGGTGGCAGGTTTTGCGGGAACAAAAAACTGAGGGTAAGTGATTTCTGCCCAATCCATTAAACGATCGGGATCATTTACAGCAGCTTGTGCATTAATGGTAATTAAAAAGAAAGGGAGTATTTTAAAAAATGTTTTTATCATGGGGTTTAGTCTCAATAATCTATATTAGAACAGTAGCATATTATAACTTAAAAAATATTTTTTTGATAATTTCATGTAAAATAGCCAACCAATAATAAATTCTAAAACAAGGAACAAATTAAATGAAAAAACCAATTTGCGATTATTTTGATGTTCAAATAAATGAAAATAATGAAACCATTATTGAGACTTTTATTAAAGGCAGTCTTTTATTGCGTCAAGAAGCCATTAATAAAGGCACGGCTTTTACTGAACAAGAACGTCATGATCTTAATTTACATGGACTTTTACCAACTAATATTAATACCCTTGAACAACAATTAAAACGGGTTTATCGCAGTTTTCAACGGGAAAATAGTCCCTTAGCAAAATATCAATATTTACGCAGTTTACAAGATCGTTCAGAAATTTTATTTTATGCCTTAGTTTTGGCACATCTGGAAGAAATATTACCCATTATTTATACTCCAACCGTGGGGGATGCGGTTAAAGAATATAGTCATCGTTATCAATCTCCTCGAGGATTGTCTTTTTCTCCGTTAAATATTCAATATGCGGATCATATTATTAAAAATTGTTCTTGGAATGATATTAGAATGATTGTGGCAACGGATTCTTCAGCTATTTTAGGAATTGGTGATCAAGGTTATGGAGGGCTAGCCATTGCCATTGGTAAATTAGCAATTTATACTGCAGGGGGCGGGGTTAGTCCTTATCAAACCATGCCTGTAAAATTGGATGTAGGCACGAATCGCAAAGATTTAATTGATGATGAATTTTATTTAGGCGTTCGGCAATCTCGTTTACATGATGATAATTATATGCAATTTATGGATCAATTTGTTGAAGCCGTTCAACAAAATTGGCCCCAAGCCATTATTCAATGGGAAGATTTATCTAAAGATGTTGCTTTTGCAGTGCTTGATCGCTTTAGACATAAAATATCTTGTTTTAATGATGATATTCAAGGCACGGGAGCAGTGGCTTTAGCGGGTGTTTTATCCGCTTGTAAACTTAAAAAAGAAGCTTATAAAGATCAAATCATTGTTATTTCAGGCGCGGGAGCAGGTGGTATTGGAGTTGCTTGGGCTTTGCGACAAGGGTTAATTCATGAAGGTTTAAGTGAAGATGAAGCTCGCGAGCGGGTTTTTGTATTGGATTCTAGAGGGTTATTAATAAAAAGCCGTGCAATGGATGCTTATAAAATGGACTATGCGCAAACAGATGAATTTATTAAAGATTGGTCTTATGAAAATACAGCGCCTAATTTATTAAAAACCATTGAATTATCTAAAGCCACTATTTTACTTGGTTTAAGTGGACAAAGCGGGACTTTTAATGAATGTATTGTGAAAGCTGTTTATAAAAATACTTCCCGTCCTGTTATTTTTCCTATGTCTAATCCAACGACTTCAGCAGAAGGTTTACCCGATGATATTTTAACTTGGACAGAAGGGAATGCCATTGTTGCAACAGGCAGCCCTTTCCCGCCTGTTGAATATCAAAATAAAACATATCCGATTGGTCAGGGTAATAATGCCTTTATTTTTCCTGGATTGGGTTTAGCTGCCATTCTATGTCAAGCCCGTTATATTTCAGATCAAATGATTTTACAAGGCGCTTATGCATTGGCAGATTATACTGAACAAAAACATTTAGCGGCGGGTTTAATTTACCCTCCTATTGATGAGCTTCAAGAGGTTAGTATTGAAGTCGCGGCTCGGGTTATGGAAACGGCAAGAGATGAAGGTATTAGTCAATGTGAAGCCAAACAAGATTGTGATTGTAAAGCTTATATTCGATCTCATTTTTGGCATCCTGAATATCCTCAGGTTGTTGTTGGTAAAGTATGAAATCACTCCCTTTATTTATTGGTTTACGTTATACCCGAGCGAAAAGTCGTAATCAATTTATTTCCATTATTTCAATGATTTCTATTATTGGAATCACCATTGGTATTATGGCTTTAATTATTGTGTTATCTGTGATGAATGGCTTTCATACTGAAATTAAAGAACGTATTTTAAGTATGACGTCTCATGCAACAATTAATGCGCCTTTTGGGGGCATTCAAAATTGGCAAGCAGCCGTAAAAATAACTGAAAAAAATCCTGATATTATTGGTACGGCGCCTTTTATAGAAGGACAAGCCATGTTGACTTACCAAGGACGGATGCAAGCTGTTTTAATTCGAGGTATTTTACCTGCGATTGAACCTCAAGTTTCGGATGTGGGGAAAGCGATGTTAAATAATAATAAATTAACAGATCTAAGTGCTAGAAAATATCGTATTATTATTGGTCGAGAATTAGCAAGGTTATTAGGTGCAGGAATTGGAGATAAAATTACCTTATTAACCCCCAAAGTTTCGGTGACTCCCATGGGAACCATGCCAAGAATGCGCCGCTTTACTATTTCAGGTATTTTTGAAGTGGGAATGGGAGAATATGATCGGGGCATTGGTTTTATTCATTTACAAGATGGACAAAAATTATTTCAAATGGATAATCGAGTCAGCGGGGTTCGTTTAAAAGTAAAAGATATGTTTGAAGCCCCCGCTATTGCCGATAAAATCGAAGCTGAATATCAAGGGTTATATCGGGTGTTAGATTGGACAGATTCTCATGTTAATTTCTTTGCCGCCCTTGCTATGGAAAAACGCATGATGTCTTTTATTCTTTTTTTAATTGTAATTGTCGCTGCGATTAATATTATTTCAACATTGGTCATGATGGTGATTGATAAACAATCGGATATTGCTATTTTACGTTCAATGGGAGCAACCAGCCAAACCATTCGTTGGATTTTTATGGTACAGGGGGCAATGATTGGCTTTATTGGATCTATTTTAGGAGTGACTTTAGGTTTGTTGATTGCATTGAATTTAAAAGCCATTGTCGCAATGATTGAACAATTTTTTGATATTCAGTTTATTGATCCAACCGTCTTTTATATTAGTGCCTTGCCCTCTGATGTTCATTTTAATGATGTGGTTGCCATTGGTGTCGGGGCTTTTGTTATTAGTTTACTTGCCACAATTTATCCCGCCTACCGAGCGACTCAAGTTGAACCTGCCGCAGCCTTACGTTATGAATAATATTCTTCAAGCAAAACAACTCTGTAAAACTTATTCCGAAGGTCCTGAACCAATAGAAGTTCTTAAAAATTTAGATTTTACCTTAAAAAAAGGCGAAAGAGTCGCGATTGTGGGGGCTTCTGGTTCAGGAAAAAGTACCTTGTTACATTGTTTAAGTGGCTTAGATACCATTAATCAAGGTGAAGTTTTATTAGATAACCAAAGTTTTACAACGCTTTCAGCAAATAAACAAGCTCACGTTCGTAATCAAAAAATGGGATTTATTTATCAATTTCATCATTTATTAGCGGAATTTAGCGCCCTTGAAAATGTGATGATGCCGTTGTTTATTGCTAAAATAGCCACAAAAAAAGCACAACAACAAGCCACCGCAATTTTATCCTTAGTGGGGTTGGAAAATAGATTAAATCATAAACCTTCTGAATTATCTGGTGGAGAACGCCAACGGGTAGCCATTGCTAGAGCTTTGGTTCATCGTCCTGCTTGTCTTTTTGCCGATGAACCTACGGGAAATTTGGATGCTAAAACAGCCGCTGAAGTATATCAACAAATGCTTGAAATAAATCAACAATTTGAAACAAGTTTTATTATTGTAACCCATGATTTAACATTGGCTAAAAAAATGGATGTTATTTTAACATTACAAAATGGTGTTTTAACTTAGTTTTATGCGTGATATTGCCCTCACACTTTTTATTTTTGGTGGTTTACTTTATGCTTTAACACGACCTAAAATTGGTATTTATTTATGGACTTGGATTAGTTACATGAACATTCATCGTTTAAGTTATGGTTTTGCTTATTCGATGCCTTTTGCCCAAATTATTGCATTGGTTGTTTTTATTTCTCTTTTTATTTCTAAAGAACCCAAAAAACTCCCTATTAATGGGATTGTTATTTTGTGGTTGTTTTTTATTTTTTGGATGTTTGTAACCACTATTTTTGCTATTTTTCCAGCAGATGCCATTCATGGATTAATTAAAAATATCAAAATTCAACTTTTTTGTTTTATCACTTTAATGTTGGTTAATAATCGCCAACGACTTGAAGAATTAACTTGGATTACCATGTTTTCTATTGGATTTTTTGGAATTAAGGGTGGAATTTTTACAATAACAACGGGCGGAAGTGCGCGAGTTTGGGGACCTCCTCAATCAGAAATAGAAGAAAATAATGGATTGGCAATTGCTCTGTTAATGGTCATGCCTTTTTTCTTATACAAGGCTAAACTGGTTAAAAATAAGTGGTTTAAACGATTTTTATATTTTAGTGCATTAATGATGTTTGCTTCCGCTATTGGCTCTTATTCTCGAGGGGCTTTATTAGCAATTACAGCCGTTGCTCTTTTTTCATGGTGGAAAAGCGATCAAAAGATATTAGGATTATTAATTATTCCTATTATTCCAGCAATGGTTTTAATGATGCCTGATAGTTATATGACAAGAATGAATACCATAGAAACTTATGATGAAGATGAATCTGCAATGGGGCGGATTTTTGCTTGGAAATACGCGGTAAATCTCGCTTCAGATAGAATAACAGGCGGGGGATTTGGACATTGGAGTACTGAAACTTTTGAAATTTGGGGACCCGAAGGCAATGATACCGCTCATGTTGCCCATAGTATTTATTTTCAAGTTATTGGAGATCAAGGTTGGATTGGTTTTATTGTCTTTTTTAGTATTTTAGTCAGTACTTGGTTTTATGTTATTCGAATTATGAAGGCGGCAAAAAAAGCAGGTGAAGATTATGTGTGGATGGTTAATTTTTGTAAATCATTACAAATAAGTTATATTGCTTTTGGAGTCGGTGGGGCTTTTTTAAGTCTTTGTTATTTTGATTTAGCTTGGAATTTGATTGGCATGGCGATTATTGTGGGTGAAATTGCTAAAAAGGAAGGACTTTTTATTAAAAACAAATAAAATATAAACATATATTTAATCTGTTTATTAAAAACAACATAAAACAACTTATTTTATTGTTTTATCAGCTTTCAGCGCTATTTTATGGTAAAAAATGTAACAATAATGCAACATAATAAGAAATAAAATATTTATAATAGAGTTGAAATAAGCGCTTTTTTTGTATATAGTCCAGCCCAGAGTTTAAGTATACTCTAAAATTCAAATATAACGAGAGGAAATTATGAAATTAATTAAAACCCCAATTGCTTTAGCTGTGATGATCGCAGTTACAGGTCTTACTGGTTGTGCAACTTCAAGTGATTCAGATAACATGGCATCTGACTCAATGCAAAGTGAACTTGATGAACAACGTCGTAAAATGGCCGTTCTTGAGCAACGTTTATCAACCAAAGACAGAGAAATCACCACATTAGCAACTGAAAAAGCTGAAATGTCTCGACGGACCATTGAATTAGAAGAAAGAGCATCTTCTTCAATGTCATCTTCTGAAATGTCTTCTTCTTCAACTTCAATGTCTGGTACAGGTGAACTTTTCCCACCCAATGCAATTCCAGGTCATTGTTATACTCGCATTTTTATCCCACCTACTTTTAAAACAGAAACTGAACAAGTATTAGTTGCAGAAGGCGGTGAACGTTTAGAAATTATTCCTGGTGAAACAGGTTATGAAACACAAAAAGTATTAGTTAAAGAAGCCTCAACCATTATTAAAACCATTCCAGGTACTTATCGAATGGTTGAAGAAAGAATCTTAGTTAAAGAAGCTTCAACAAGTTTAAGACCTATTCCTGCAACTTATAAATATGTTGAAGAAAGAATTATGGTTTCTCCTGGAACTGAACGTCTTATTGTTATTCCTGCAAAATACACCACAGTGACTGAAAAAATCTTAGTTAAAGCGGCACATACTTCTTGGAAAAAAGGAACAGGTCCTATTTCTTTAGGTGGAAGTAATGCAACGGGTGGTGGTAACGGTACGATCGCGAGAATTGATGACAGCACTGGCGAAATTATGTGTTTAGTTGAAGTTCCTGCGGTTTATCGTACGATTACTAAACGGGTTCAAGCTGAACCAGCAAGCACTCGCTCAATTACAACACCTCCAGCTTATAAAACCATTAAACGTCGGGTTGTTGATCAACAAGCATCAACCAGCCCAATTGAAATTCCAGCTGTATATAAAATAGTGAAACGTCGGATTGTTGATCAACCACCAACAACTCGTAGCATTGAAATTCCTGCGGTTTATAAAACAATTAAAATTAAAACGATTATTAGACCCCCTTCAACTCGAACTATTTCAACACCCCCTAAATACAGCACAGTAACACGTCGTGTTCCTGTAACTGAAGGTGTGATGGATTGGCGTGAAATTTTATGTAAAACCAATACTTCACATAGAATGGTGACTGATATGCAATCAGCACTTAAAAATGAGGGTTTCTATAAAGGTCCTATTGATGGTGTGATTGGTCGTGGTACCATGCAAGCGATTAAATCTTACCAACGCTCAAAAGGTCAACCTGTTGGTCAGCTAACATTAGGTACATTAAAATCTTTAGGCGTAATGTAATAAGTTAGTTAATTAATACAAAAGCCTAATATCTATTTTTGATATTGGGCTTTTTTTATGGGTAATTTAGCCGCCTTCCATGCTTTCATATGTCCTTCTAGATAACGAATACATTTAAAGCCTAAAATTTTTAATCCCATCTTTGATAATCCCGCTCTGGGACCATGTTCACAATATAAAATAAAACATTGATTTTTATTGTATTTTTTTAATTTATTAGATGAAAGCGTTTGATAAAAAGGAAGATGCAAAGCTCCTTTAATATGTCCTGATTGATATTCTGATGTGCTACGAACATCAATAATAACGGGAACGGTGTTATTTTCAATTTGAGCTAATAGCGCTGTTTGGCTAATATGTGTTGTAGGTGAAGTACTACATCCCGTAAATATTAAATAACAAAATAATAATAAATTTGTTTTAATCAATTAAATACAACCGTTCAGTTAAGGAATCTAATCCTCTCTCTTTAAGTCCAATTTCTTGTTCTATTATTTCTTGTTCAGATAAGGTCAAAATCTGCTCTGAAAATTTAAATAATTGATCAACTTCTTGATTAGAAACAGCAAAAGGAGGTCCTGCCATCAAATTTTGATCATAATCTAAAGTTACCAATAAGGTTTTAGTTTGTTTAGGAAGTTTGTTTTGTAAATGTGTTATATAATCTTTGCGTCCTCGTTGTTCACTATTGGGCAAAGCAACCAATGCAGCTCTATCAAAAACAGCCTGTACTTGTTTTAAATGTTGTTTTGTTAAATCAAAAAAATCTGCTTGATAAATTTGAATATTTTCAGCTTGCCAACAAGTTAATTCCGAAATATTCTGTTTTACACTGATTATATTTGCTTCTTCAAAAAAAGTTTGAATGGCTAATTCACTGATTTCAACCCCAATAACCTGATAACCTTGTTGTACTAGCCAAAGCATATCAATGGATTTACCGCAAAGAGGAACAAAAATAACCGATTTTTTAGGTAATTTTAATTGTTTAAAATATTGAATTAATAAAGGGGACACTTTATTTTGATGCCAACCAATTTTTTGTTGTTGCCAACGTTGTTGCCATTCTGATGGATTATTCATTTATTTACTCGTATGAGAATAAGCCCCATCCCATTTTTTGGGTAGGTCTTGGACTTCAAATTCACTAATGCGCTCAAGATAAATTTCATATAAGAAACGATCAGGAAATTCTTGATGTAATTGAGAAAAAATACCCCGCGCATAAACCCAATCTTTGCGATAATAATACCGAAAAGCTTTATTAAGTGTTTTTATTTCTTCAAGTAGTGTTTGATCCGCTTCTTTTTCTGTACAAACAGGTTCATAAATTGCAACTGCAACATCTTTTCCTTTAACTTTAACTCGTCCAAGGGGACGACAAATAATACCTTCAGCCCCAATTTGATGAGTTGTTTCACTAATAACTAAAGCAACTCCATATTGCTTACTCAAACCTTCAAGGCGGGAACCTAAATTAACCGCATCGCCAATAACCGTATAAGCTTTACGATATTCTGAACCCATGTCACCCACATTCATATAACCTGTATTCAGTCCGATACCAATACGAACTTCTGGCCAGTTTCGGTGTTTAATTTCAGCCTGCATTTCATCCACTTTTTTTAACATTTCAAGGGCTGCTATAATCGCATTTTGGCGATGATTTTCATCTCGAACAGGAGCACCCCAAAAAGACATAATCATATCACCCACATATTTATCAATAGTCCCTGTATTATCAAAAATAATTTTAGTCATTGGCGTAAAAAAATAATTGAGTAATTTTTTCAAGTCCCCTGCTTCTAAACCTTCAGAAATCGTTGTAAAATTCCGAATATCTGCAAATAAAACGGTCATTTCTCGACTTTCACCATCAAAACCAAAATCTTCTCCAGGATTTTTTGCCATTTTTTCGACTAATTTAGGTGGAACGTATTGTCCAAAAGAATCCGCTAATACTTTTTTGCTTCGAGTTTCAAAAAGATAACCCCAAGCCATATTTAACATTCCTATAAAAAAAATAAGAAATAAAGGTAAAGCAAGCGATAAAACATAACGATTTTCTTCCCATAAATAAAGATTACAAGAAGAATAACCCATCATTAATAAGAAAACCGTAATAACAAGAGAAAGTGGACGTAAAAATGGAAAAATAATGGCACATAATAAACCCGTTATTAAAACTAATAAAATATCAGCTCCATCAATACTATTTGTTGATAATGGAAAAATATTATTATTGTGATCAAGGGTTGAATCCATTAAAGCAGATAAAATATTAGCATGTATTTCAACTCCTGGATAAACTTGATCAACAGGAGTTGATCTTAAATCATATAAACCTTCTGCTGTTGTACCAATAATAACAACGGTATCTTTTAATAATTTTTTGTCAAAGGTATTATGTAAAATATCGGTTGCTGAAATATAGTGATAGGAGCGTCCTTTACCTTCATTATTTATCCGTCCTCCTTTTCCATAATAAGGAATTAAAACTTGTCCTTCATCATCTAAAACAACTTCTTGATAACCTTCTAAAGAAAAAGAAGGCCACATTAATTTATCACCATCCTTTGAGTTAACTTTAGTATTAGGAGCAAAATGAACATCAACCACTCCCTTACCTTGCCCAACATAATAACGAAATAAATTAAGAGATAATGAGTAATAAAGTTGAGTTTCATTAAGGCGAATAAACATAGGAGTCCGTCGAACAACCCCATCTTCATCAGGAATTACACTAAAAAAACCACTTATTTTAATACTTTCATCTAATGTTTTATTATTACCAATATAAGACGAATAATCGGGTAATGATAAGACATTTGCTAATTTTTTATCAATCATTGTATCAGGAGTAGATAAAGTACCTGATGGCGTTCTTTCATTATTAATAAGGATATGACCCAATACAATCGGTAATCCTGCTAGTAATTGAGCCATTTTTTGATCGCCATTAAAAAATGGTTTTAACTTTTCAATTTTATTTAATAATAAAAGATCTTGGACTTCCATTTTATGTAAAGAATTGATTAAAATATCTGCGGGGTTTTCTTCAAATTCAGGAAAAACAATATCAAAACCAACAGCAACGGCCCCTGCTTTAACCGCATTTCGGGCAATTTTTCCTACTTTTTCTCGAGACCAAGGCCAATGCCCTTCTTTGCGTAAACTTTTTTCATCAATATCAATAATAACAACCCGCTCATCTAAATCGATACCTTCTATTTTATTTCTAATACTAAACCGCATCCGACTATCATAAACAATATTTTCAAAACGCTGAATCGTTGAATTAATAGCTCCTCGTTCTCCAAAACCAAAATTAGAACCAAGAAAAGTAATGCAAACACCAATAAACACAGGAAGTAAATTACGTTTAACACCTTGACCTTTAAAAAATTTACTTAAAAAATTATTTTTATTTTTCATTATTATTTCACAATTATTTTTAATGCACTCAATGCGGCTTCTTGCTCTGCTTTTCTACGCCCTGTTCCTTTGCCCTTAGCTAAGATATCTAAATCAGAAATTAAACAAATGACCTCAAATTGTTGTTCATGTTGTTTGCCTAATGTGGTGATTATTTTATATTCAGGTAATGCTAATTGATGTTTTTGTAAATATTCTTGTAAACGACTTTTAGGATCTTTTTGAGATTTTTCCAAATTAAGGGCTGTTAATGATTTTGACATTAATATTAAAAGAAATTGCCGCACAATATCTAAATTACTATCTAAATAAACAGCTCCAATTAAAGCTTCCATTGCATCTTCTAAAGTTGAAATTCGAGTATGTCCGCCCGTTTGTAATTCACCTGCTCCTAAAAATAAGTAATCTCCTAAGTGAATCGTTTTTGCAAGTTCAGCAAGAGATTCTTTACGTACTAAAGTCGACCTAAGTCGACTCATTTGACCTTCGTTCGTTTCTGGAAAATGATGATAAAGATACTCGGCAATAATAAAACCTAATATAGAGTCCCCTAAAAACTCCATTCTCTCATTATTTTCAGCACAATAACTACGATGTGATAAAGCTTGAATTAAGTATTTTTTATTTTTAAATGTATATTTAATAACCCGCTCTAATTGAGATAATTTTATATTTTGGTTATTTTTTAAATGCATTTATAGCTAATTCATTTTTTAAAACCATTTTACCATTTTGAAGTTCAAAATGATCGTTAAACTCGATTAAAGCCCAAGCATTTGCAATAATATTAACCTTTCGCTCGTAAACTATATCAATGCTAACCCCTTGTCCTTTTGTCTCAATTTTTATAGCGCTAGTAGGTAGACCTGAAATACTATTCATATTCAACCCTTTATAAAAAGCCTTTTTAATTTTTGATTTACTATTTGATGTTAAAGTATCATTTTGAAATCCAGTAACAACATTGCGTACAGAACCATTTTCCATATAAAAGGGACCTACTTGAATCCCCACGGCAAAAAAACAACCTAATGCGAAAATTGTCATTAACCAGCCCCAAAAAGAAAGACCCTGTTGCTTTTTTCTATTATTCATTTTACTTTACCTTAATATTATATTTTATTTAGTGAATTGCATTACCAATTCTTTTCCAATCAATTGGGAAACCTTCACGTTCAAAATCCCAATGCATCCAAACTGCCGCAGCTCGACCAACTAAGTGGTCTTCAGGAACCAATCCCCAATAACGACTATCATGAGAATTATCACGATTATCCCCCATCATAAAATAGTATCCCTTAGGGATTTTATAAGGTGCATTTAAATATTGTAGACCTTGAGGATAAGGAGATCTTGTCGCATCAGTTAATATATCGTGTTCTGCATTATCAGGTAAACTTTCTATTTTTATCATATTTTGATTAAATTGAGCACTGCTACCTTGCCCATTAAATAGTTCAATTGATTTTTGTGATACAGCTTTGCCATTGAGATATAAAACTTTATTTCGATCATAAAATAAAATATCCCCTGGAATTCCAACCACTCGTTTAATAAAATCTAGTTTGGGATTTTTAGGATATTTAAAAACAGCCACATCCCCTCTTTTAGGTTCATTGATTGCGATTACTTTAGTATCCCATAAAACGGGTAAACGAATACCATAAATATATTTATTCACTAAAATAAAGTCACCTGTCAACAAAGTAGGTGTCATAGAACCTGATGGAATTCTAAAAGGTTCGTATAGAAAAGAACGCAAAATAAGAACAATAAAAATAACAGGAAAAAAAGAACGAGCATAATCAACAATAATGGGCTCCTTTTTAGTTCCTCTTTTTTTCTTAAAAAATAGTGTATCTAATAACCAGATAATTCCTGTTAGTCCAGATAAAACAACAAGAACTAACGGTAAATTTATATAATTCATATTTATTCGTCAAAGTGTTTAAGAATTGATTTAGCTGTATTTAAAGCCGTTTTTTCTTCAGTTGAAACCACTAAATCACTCACTTCCCTATAGAGGGGATCACGTTCAGCCATTAAATCTATTAGTGTTTGTAAAGGATCACTATTTTGTAATAAAGGTCGATTTTTATCTTGAGATGTTCTTTTATGTTGTTGTTCAGGTGTGCAATATAAATAAATTACATAACCTCTGGCTGATAAATTATTGCGATTTTCTGCTTCAGAAATAGCCCCCCCTCCTGTTGCCAAAACAACATTATCTTTCTCTGTTAGGGTTGCAATGACTTCTTTCTCTCTTTTTCTAAAACCAGTTTCACCTTCAAATTCAAAAATAGTTGGAATATCAACTCCCGTTCGTTTTTGAATTTCACGATCACTATCAATATATCCAAGCCCCATTAATTTAGCCAATTGCTTGCCAATAGTGCTTTTTCCAGCACCCATAGGACCAACTAAAAATATTTTTGTAGGCCATCTCATAAATAAAGTATTCCAACTATCAGTAAAAAATCAAATATTAAAGAACTAAATTCAATATTACTAATAAATAAAAAAATTTTATAAGTTCTTTCAAGGAGCGTTATTATAAAACAGAAATTAAGTGTATGCCACCTATGGAACCAAAGAAAATATTTTATATATAAATAAAAAGCAGGAATAATCCTGCTTTTTATTTTTTTAAAATATTATTTAATCCTATTTACTCTTTAAGTATTTTAGGAGTTATAAAAATTAATAACTCAACTTGATTTTCTTTTCTTAAATCACTTCTAAATAAACGACCAATAAAGGGCACATCACCAAAAAATGGGACTTTGGCAATACTTGTTGTTGAATCACTTTCAAAAATACCACCTAAAACAATCGTTTCTCCATTATCAACTAATACATTGGTTGATATACGACGTCTATCTATAGGTGGAACCCCATTAATAGTTCGAGTAAAGTCAGGAGCATCTTTTGTAATAACAAGCTCCATAGAAACTCGATCATCAGGTGTAATATGAGGGGTTACTTCTAACATTAACAATGCTTTTTTAAACTGAGTTTTACTGACAAAACCACCCGCAGAATCTGAATAAGGAATTTCTTTACCTTGTTTAATAGATGCTTTTTTAGAATCCGAAGTAATAATTCGAGGATTTGAGACAACTTCACCACTTCCTTCTACTTGTAATGCTTGTAATTCTAAATTCAGTAAATAAGAACCAATTTTACCTAAAATAAAGTTGACCCCACCCCCTGTTGTAATTGCAGAAGCGGCGGGTAAATTAACCAAAAGAGGCGAATTACCATTGACCGTCACACTATTTGTATTAAATGGTTCACCATCAATATTTGCTAAAAAGGGTCCTGTATTAACGTTCGTATTATCAATAGTTGAAGCTTGAGCCCCTGTAAATAATAATTCAGAACCTTTAATATCATTTGAACGATTAAAACCCAGTTTAATCCCTAATTCTTTAGTAAAGTTTTGACTTGCTAAAACAATTCTTGACTCAATTAAAACTTGGCGTACAGGAATATCAAGTTTATCAATTACTTTAAGTATTTGTTCTAAATTTTCAGCAGTATCACGTATTAGTAAGGTGTTTGTTCTTTCATCAACGGTAATTTGACCTCTATCAGATAAAATTGAATTACTTGCACTGGTATTATGTTCAATATCAACTCCTCCACCAAAACCATCATTATCCGTAATTGATAAATCATTTGTTCTAGTGGATTGTAATATTTCTGATAATTCTTTAGCGGAAGCATATTTAACTTTCACAAATTCGATCACTAAAGGAGCCAACTCAGAAATTTCTTTTTGGGCTTGAAATTGAGCAATTTCTTGTGTCGTAATTTCTTCATTAGGCGCAATCCGCATTACATTGTCTTTTTGCCTTTTAGCCAATCCATTTGTTTGTAAAATAATATCTAAAGCATGATCCCAAGGCACATCATTTAATCTCAAAGTAATATTACCTTCGACTGAATCACTAACCACCATATTAATGCCTGTAAAATCAGCTAAAAGTTGTAAAACGGCTCTAATTTCAATATCTTGGAAATTTAACGATAATTTATCTCCCCGATATTCAATGCTTTCTTTCTTTTTCAGAATTTCTTGTTCTTTTTTTGTTAATTTACGAAATTCAACAATATATTCGTTATTCGTTTGGTATGAAAAGTAATCGTATTTACCTTTTGCTGTCATCTCAATAATAGTATCATTCCCTTTTGTATAGCTTTTCATTCTATTAACAGGAGTTGCAAAATCAACAACATCCGCAACTTGTCTTAATTTACTGGGTAAATTTGTATTTTCAAATCGAGCAATAATCTTCCCCCCTTTTCTATCTAAATCAACAACCGTTGCTGGATTTGATAAAGTAATAATAACCCGACCTTCGCCGCCAGGACCTCGTCTAAAATCTAAAGCCCTTATTTCTCTATTAATATTGTCATTAGATTGTGCAGAAATAATGATTGGATTATAAGTGTTTTTATTAGCAGAAGCTTTGATTTCTCCACCAATGGTAACAAGTACATCTGTTTCTTCCACATCCATTGTATAATTGACTGATTTTATTAAATCAATAATGATGCGAGTTTTAGAACCCGCTTCTATTGCAGTAACACTACGAACAGATCCTTGACCGATGGGTTTGGCGCGTTTACCCATTGAACTGGAAGTATTTGGAAGATCAATAACAATTTTAGATGGATTATTTGTAATAAAACTACTAGGACGACTAATTGCCTCATCGAGTTTAATTTTTAATTGAACTTGTCCCCCTGCTATTTCAGAATAAGAAATATCTTTAAGTTGTGTTGCAAATAAAGAGAATGGGGAAATGGCCAATAAAGCACAACATATGCCAAGTTTAGATTGTATTGATTTATTCGTTTTTTTCATAATAAACGGCTTCGTAAAATTCATATTCATAGTAATTTAGTTCTCCTCAAAGATTTTCAAGTGCAATCTCTGATTGTCTAGGTTCATATCCGTTTTGCCCTTGGAAGTATTCTGCAAGTATTATTTTTTCTTCTGAAATATTAATAATTCGACCATAGTTCTTCCCCATATAATTACCCTGTTTCACTCGATGCAAAGTCCCATCTGGATCTTTAATTAAAACCCACTTAATTCCTTTTATCATTAAAGTACCTTGCATAGACAATGAGTCAAGGGAAAAACCTTCAAGCTCTTCTCTAGGATGATTTCGTACTTCATCTGGAATTGTTATTCTAAAAGTGGGATCGGAAGTAGGAGAAGGAGGTGCATCTCCTTCTCCAGTATCAAAAGGATCTCGGCGATCATCACCCACATAAGGAAATTGTGCAATGGCAGGAAAAATAGGCACTTCCTCTATGGGAGGAGGGGATTTTGCTTTTTCATGAGTAATAAATTTTTGTAAATCTGTCGTTCCGGTTTCATGACCAATACAACTTGATAAAAAAAGACAAGAACAACTTAATAAAATTAATTTATTTTTCATTTTCTTCCTCTTCATCTAAATACCGATATGTTTTTGCAATTGCATTTAGTTTTAACAACCCTTTTTCTTCAGATGATTTATCTTTGATACGTTCTAAATTAACATTATGAATGGTGACAATACGAGGTAAACTAGCTAACCCACTAATAAAATCCCCAAATTCATGATATTTTCCTAATACAGCAATATTAATTGGGACTTCAGAATAAAAGTCCTTCTTTAATTCTTCTTTAGGTTCAAAACTTTTAAAATCTAAACCAGAAGCTAAACCTGTTTGAGATACTTCTACCAGTAAATCCGCAATTTCTGCTTTATTGGGAAGCTGACGTAACATAGTTCCAAATGATTCTTTCATTTCAATCATCTGTAATTTATAATTTTCTAAATTAGAGGCTTTACGTTGTTTATTTGCAAACTCTTTTTTTAGCGTTTCTTCAGTTTTTTCTTCTTTATCTAAGTTAACATATTGGGGTTCAACAAACTGAAAATAACTTCCCGTAAGAACACCTGCACAAAGAGCAACAGCAACAATCAATTTAATTGGTAAAGGCCAATCCCCCAGATTATCAACCGTTAATTCGTCTAATTTTAAGTCATTCATAATATATCACCCTTATTTACTTTAGGCGGGATCTGCTTAAATTTTAAAGTAAAGGAAGCCCGTCCTTTTTTATCTTGCACTATTTGACCTTGTCTTTGTTTTGTATCAATAAAATCAATCACTTTCAATACTTCGCTCCCCAGCCATTTTGATTGGTCGATATTTCTCATTAAAGCTGAAACCCGTGCATTAGATTGTGCAAAACCCTCTACAATAATGGCGTCATTTGTTTGTTTTAATGTATCAATAACCACTCCATCAGGTAAAATACGAACCAATTCATCAAATAAATGCACAATCAATGGTCGACTAATTTGTAATTTTTGAATGACTTCCATTCGAGCAATTAAGTTTGCTTTTCTCTCTTCAATTTCTTTAATTTCTTTAATTTTTTTATCAACTAAAACAATTTCTTGTTTAAGATAACGATTTCTATTTTTTTGATTTTCAATCAATTTTTCATTAAAGGCATACCAAGCAGCAACCACAATTGCACTTAATACAAGAACACCAACAAGGATACTAATAAAATCTCGTTGTCTTTTTTGACGAAGTTCTTCACGCCAAGGAAGTAAATTAATATTAGCCATTTAATCAAAACTCCTTAAAGCAAGTCCGCAAGCGATCATCATTGCAGGGGCATCATTACTTAAAGCTTGATGATTCACTTTATTTGAAACCGACATATTAGCAAAAGGATTTGCAATTACAACAGGGACATTTAATTTTTCTTCTATTAGTTCATCAATCCCTGCGATAGAAGCACAACCTCCCGCAAGTACCATATGGTCGACACTATTAAATGAACTTGAAGAATAAAAGAATTGCAATGAACGATTGACTTGTTGAGCCATTGCTTCTTTAAAAGGTTCTAAAACTTCAGAAATATAGTTATCAGGCAAGCCACCTTGGCGTTTTGCCATTCCAGCTTCTTCTTGAGATAAACCGTAACGGCGCTGAATTTCTTCAGTTAATTGCCGTCCTCCAAAACTTTGTTCTCGGGTATAAATAATTTGATTATTACTGAGGACATTGAGGGTTGTGGTTGTTGCACCAATATCCGCAACCGCAATGGTTTGCTCAGAAATATTACCCAACCCACCTAACTGTCGAGCCGCCCGTTCTAAAGCGTAAGCTTCTACATCAACGACTTTAGCTACAATATTAGCATATTCTAAAGTGGCAACCCGATCATCGACATTTTCACTTCGGGAAGCAGCTAAGAGCACATCTACCATTTCAGCATTACTTTCAGAAGTTCCAACAATTTCAAAATCGAGATTGACTTCATCCAATGGGAACGGAATATATTGATCCGCTTCCAGCTGAATTTGTTCTTCCATTTCTCTCTCTGATAAACTTGCGGGCATCGAAATAACTTTTGTAATAATTGCAGAACCCGAAACTGCAATGGCTGCCTGTCGGTTCTTAGCTCCTGAACGAGCAACCACATTCCTAATAGCGGCTCCAACCGCTTCCATATCAGCGATATTATTTTCAACAACAGCTGTTGGAGGTAGAGGTTCTACAGCATAACTTTCTACACGATTTTTTACGCCACCCCGCCCAGAGGTATGAGTTAATTCTAAAAGCTTGACAGCCGTAGAACTAATATCAATACCTAAAAGCGATGTATTTTTATTTCCAAATGAAAACATAATTGATTAACACCAGATTGCAATGATCATAGTTTAAGAGTAATAAACACTCTTTAGTTCTTTAGGTTTCCCTTTAACTAACAGATATAACTATATATCATAATTAGTCTTTTTTTTATTTTTTTACTTATAGTTTAGATAAAAATTTTAATTAACAACCATTAAAGTTTAAATAAACATTTAGAAAACACCGTCAAGTATAGACACTAGATAAATTATTGTATGGTTTTTTATAAAAAACCCATTTTATATTTTTTCAGAAACTCTTAATTCATAAATATAGCGGACGGCATCCACTAAATGTTGTCCCCAATGCAAATGATAACCATTGGTCCAATGTTCTCGAACTTTTTCATTATCCAGCATTTTTTCATCTAATTGCACCAAGCCATACTTTAACTCACAATAAATATCAGTTAAATCATCCGCTAAACTGCCTGAAAGGGTTTCCTCAAAAGTGGCATCAAATACCATTTGATAAGTATCTTTATCTCCCAATTTATTTTTTAATTGAGTAAACAATTCAAAACGGCGTTCAAAATTAGGCGTCATTGGATAACTTTTATCAATCAATGCAGGCAATAATGCAATAACAGCACATTGTAAAGCAGGCAGTAAGCGTTCAAATTCAAGTAACCAATCACCTTCTTTTAAAAAATCACTTTCTATCAATGTACAATATTCAGTTGCAATTTCTTGCATCTGTTTCACGGCTTTATCTTCCACCGTCCATTCTCCTTTATAAAAAATAATTTATGCTAGCTAATACTAGCTGAAGAAAAAAAAATTGAATGAAAATTTATAACAATACAAGATCATTCCGTTTTGTCATAAAAATCCAAGCAACTAATAAAGCCAGAAAAGAAATAACCGCGGAACCAATAAAAATAATTCCAGCCCCTAAAGCATCCCAGTAATAACCTGTTAGTAAACTGCCAAAAGCCCCACCTAAACCAAAACCAATACTACTATAGAGTGCTTGACCTCTGCCTTGGTTAGCTCCTGAAAAATATTCATTAATAAGATGAATCGCAGTGGCATGAAAAATTCCAAAAGTCGCGGCATGCATTAATTGGGCAATCATTAAAAAAATAAAAGAATGATAAAATAAAGCAATTAATAACCAACGAATAAGGGCTAAAAATAAACTAAAAATTAAAAGATTGATAATATTGAATTGCTTCATTAAAGATTGCATATAAATAAAAACAATAATCTCCGCAATCACCGCTAATGACCAAAGAAAACCAATCATAATTTTAGAATAGCCAATATCGGAAAGTAAAATAGAATAAAAAGAGTAATAAGCGCCATGTCCCATTTGCATTAAAAAACAAACCATTAGTAAAGCCATAACCACTCGGTTTTTAAGCAATTTTTTTATATTTAAATTAGCCGTATTTGATATATTCAAAGAGGGTTCTTTAATTAAATGACTGACCAACCATAATGTGATATATAAACTAAGTAAAATTGGTAAAATTATCTCAATTCCAAGAGACTCAATCCCAACTCCCAAACAAATTACAGCCACAATAAAGCCAACAGATCCCCATAACCGAATTTGTGAGTAAATTGCCAATTGATTATGTAAATAACGTAATGTAATAACTTCAAATTGAGGTAAAACGGCATTCCAAAAAAAACTAAACAATGCCATAACGAACGCCAATGCCCAAAATCCATCTAGAAAAAAAAAACCAAAAAAGACCAAGGCTGTTAAAAAAGTACCTAAACGTAAAATTTGAATAATATGTCCAAAACGATCACTAAACCAAGCCCATAAATAAGGTGAAAAAATCTTAGTTACCATTAATATGGTCATTAATTCGCCAATTTCCATGGCTGAATAATCCATTGATTCTAGATATAAGCTCCAATAAGGAATTAAAATTCCCAATGAAGCAAAATAAAAAAAATAAAAAGCGGAAAGCCGCCAATAGGGCATAATAAAATCTAATTTTTATAAAGGAGAGGCGGGGATAATCGGAGTTGCACACTGAACATCCGCATTCTGAGCCCGATGGCGCAATAAATGATCCATTAAAACAATCGCAAGCATCGCCTCAGCAATCGGCGTTGCCCTAATACCCACGCAAGGATCATGGCGCCCATGAGTGACAACTTCAACAGGTTCACCTTGTAAATTAACGGACTGTATTGGAATTCGCAAACTTGACGTGGGTTTCATGGCTATTTTAGCAATAATATCTTGCCCTGAAGAGATCCCTCCTAAAATTCCTCCCGCATGATTTGATAAAAAACCCTCAGGTGTTATTGCATCTCTATGTTCTGTGCCTTTTTGGGTAACAGCCGAAAAACCCGCGCCAATTTCAATCCCTTTAACCGCATTAATACTCATTAAAGCATGTGCAATATCAGCATCTAAGCGATCAAAAATAGGCTCGCCTAAACCTACTGGAACGCCTTTGGCAATCACGGTAACTTCAGCTCCAATTGAATCTCCTGATTTACGTAAAGCATCCATATACTGCTCTAGTTTCGCTATTTTATTCTTATCAGGACAAAAAAAGACATTGTTATAAACTTCCTGTAAATCAATAATATCTGGTTTAATTTCGCCTAATTGTGACATATAACCTTGAATTTGAATATTAAAATATTCGGTCAAATATTTTTTTGCGATCCCGCCCGCCGCAACCCGCATAGCTGTTTCTCTTGCACTCGAACGCCCGCCCCCACGATAATCTCGAAAACCATATTTCTGTGTATAGGTATAATCAGCGTGACCTGGTCGGAACTGTTGGGCAATATTACGATAGTCTTTTGATCGTTGATCGGTATTATGAATGATTAAGGCAATCGGAGTTCCTGTTGTTACACCTTCAAAAACACCCGATAATATTTGGACTTCATCTGCTTCGCGCCGTTGAGTTGTGTGACGGCTTGTTCCTGGTTTTCGGCGATCTAGATCCGTTTGTAAATCAGCTTCTGTTAAAGCCATTCCAGGAGGACAACCATCTACAATGCAGCCAATCGCAACACCATGGCTTTCGCCAAAAGAAGTCACTGTAAAAAGCTTACCAAAACTATTACCCGACATAAAAAAACCTCATACTTTAATAATTAATTAAAATGAATTTGTAATTGAAATTCAAGTTGTCGTTCCCACTCTGTAATCCGAAAATCATCGGCTTGATTATAAAAATCAGCATAATGTCGATCGGTTAAATTTCTAACTGCTAAAATGGCTTTACCTTCATAGTCAGCCAATTCAAAAGGTTTTGTTAATGTTAAATCAAAACGATGTACTCGATCAACTCGATCCCCATCTCCTGCCCATCGAAAAGGCGCGGTATAATACCAGGCCAAACTTAAGTTAAAATGATCATTAAAATTATAATTGGTTAGTAAGGACAATGATTTTTGAGGGACATAACCCCTTAAATCCCGAAAAGATCGGGCCGTTGTTTCACTCGGCGGAAGAATCCGTCGTCTGGCTTTACCTTTAACTCGATTTGTTTCATAAATAAGATAATTAAACCAATTTTGAGTGGTCTGCCATTTTAATGCCACTTCAAATCCTTTTCTTCTCGCATTAGAGTCATTTGTTAAAACAATAGAACCTTCACTCACCCCATCTACTGAGATTGGGTCAGGAATCGTTTTATCTAATCCATTAGTCATTCGATCTTTTATTTGTTCATAATATAACTTGGCATCTAAATGTAAAGATTGTTTAGGAAAAAAAGCAATATAACCTAGTTCCAATGCTTTTATTTTTGTTGGAGTTAAATTACGTAAACTGGTTTGAAAGCGATTAAAGGGCAATAAACCTAGTTCACCTTGATCAATAAATAACAATAAATCAGCATTATCTTCGTATAAAGTAGGCACCCGATAAGCTTCAGAATAACTAATTCTTGCGGTTTGCTCTTTATTAAAATGAAAATTAAAACCTAATTTTGGAGAAAATAACCCTTTTTTATTTTCAAATTTCTCCACCATTAAACCAAGATTTAACACGGCTTTATTAAACAACTGTTGTTCGATATTAAAAAAAGAACGGTATTGATAACGATTAACTTTATTGGGATTAATTGCAAAAAAACTATTTAAATCATCATAACGCCCGCCTAGTCCCCAGACAATTCTTAAGTCTTCCATCGGTTTTAAAATTTGTTGGAATTCCAAATCATAACGATGCGTTTTAAACCCATAGCCTGTCAGTAAATCAAAAGGAATCGGAGAATCCGTAATCACCACATCATCCTCTACATTTAAAAAATTATGATAAAAACGCAGTTGATATTCATGTTCAGGATCAATGACTTTTTTAAGTAATACTTGCTGATAAGTATAACTTCTTTTAGTTTCTCTTAAAGGTTGAACAAAATCATCTTTAAAACCATCGTCATAAGTTCCCCGACTAAATCCTGTTGAAAAATCCAGACTGTAACCATCACCAAAAGTATAGATCGCATTAAAATCAATATTATTTTGATGATAATCATCTTCTGCTTGACTTAAACCATCACTGTTTTTATATGCCACCGTTAAACGCGCAGAAAGATCATTGTGAATCCCTGAAAAACGTCCTGATGCTTGTTGTTCATGATTTCCTGTAAGCATTTTAAACTGTGCTCCTCGCCCATCCACGGGTAATTTAGTAATAATATTAATCACCCCCGCAAATGCATTAGAACCATAAGCCGAGGCATTCGGACCTCGAATCACTTCAATGCGGGTAATATCATTCATTTCCAAAGGCAAATTAGCCCAAGGAACCCCACCATAACCAGGATCATAAACAGAACGACCATTAATTAAAACTTGCATATCACGGGCATAACGATCTGCTAAACCATGATAGCTCACACTATAAATATGCCCTCTCACATAACCCACTTGAAAACCAGGCACTAAACGAAAAAGTTCCACAATATTCGTGGCGCCAGTGGCTTCAATTAATTGTTGATCAATAACGGTTAATGAAGCGGGACTATCTGCAATAGGTTGTAATAAACGAGACGCTGATAAGACAACAGGCATCTGGCTATAAAAATCTGTTTCGGAGGGATCGTCATCGTATAAATCAGCTTGTCCTATATTTAATTGCAATAACACATAAATAAACAAGAGTAATCGATTTTTATTCATTTTATTTTAATTAAGAAAAAAATTTTAGCTGAACTATACAGCACCTAGTTTTTTTAACAATTGGAGTGCCGCCTTTTTTTCTGTTTTATTGAGATTAAGTCGAACCGCTTTTCTAAGATGCATAATTGCTTGATTTTTCTTATTTAATGAATCCAAAACAATGCCTAAATGATATTGGATACCCGCAATATTTCCCGCTCTTGAAACTGCATCACGTAAATACTTTAGTGCCTTTGTTTTTTCTCCAACAACATATTGCGCCCAACCATAAGTATCTAAAACCGCGGCATTCTTAGGAGCTAATTCATAAGCAGCTTGCGCTGTTTCAAGCGCTTCAGGATCATTCTGTTGGATTTGTAAATCCGCTAAATTATTCAATGCCATAATATCATTGGGAAAATGAACCAATAAAAGTTGGTATTGTATAATCGCTCTATCAATCTCTCCTTTGCCTGCTAAAGCCTCAGCATAAAGCAGACCAATTAATCGAGCTTTCGTCCACTGCTTTGAAAATTTATCAAGTAATTCAAATGCTTGATTGGTTTTCCCTAAGTGCTTATAAGCAATATATAGTTTATAAACATTTTTTTCTAAAGGTTGTTTTTCAAGTGCGATAGAATAAGACTCTATTGCCTTATTATAAGATTTTAAAACCATTTGAATATCCCCTAATAATTGATAATTCAAAGCGCTTTTATTTTTAATCAAAGCTTTTTTAATTCTGAGCTTTGCTGCCATTAATTGATTCGTTTTAAGATCTAATAAGGTGATTAAAGATAATACTTCGGTATTTTCCTCATTATTTTTATAAGCCTGCTCTAACAATTGATGGGCTTTTTTAGGGGCATTAAGCTGTAAATAAAATTGAGCTAATTGGACTTGATAATTGGCATCTCGTTTAACTAGATTGGTCGCTTTTTTTAAGGTTGAAAAGGCGGCATTTTTATCTTTTTTCGCAATAAAGACCTTTGTTAAGGCAATTAAAGCCATAATATTATGTTTAAAATTTGCTTTGATTGACAATGCTAAATCAAGGGCTTTTTCTGTTTTATGTTGAATTAAGTAAACTTCAATTAATTTTGTTGAAACTAAAATTAAACGGGGATCTTCTCGCAATGCTTTTTTTAATAAATCTTCAGCGCTGATTAAATTCCCTTGCTTTATTTCAAGTTGAGCTAATTTATACATTGTTCGAGTATGTTTGGGGTTTTTTTGTAAAATTCCCCAGTAAATATCGCTTGCCGCTTCTAAATTTCCAGAAGCTTGCTCCGCCTCTGCTAAATTTAGATTAGCTTGAATAAAAGAGGGATCTTTTTGTAAAATTGTTTTTAATGCTTTTTTTGCTTTATTGTATTGCTTCATTCTTAAAAAAGCAGTGGCTCGAATATTTGCCAAATCAATATTATTAGGATTCTTTCTTAATAAGCGCTCAATCAACTGTAATCCTTTTTCTTCTTGTCCTGTTTCCATATAAGCCAACGCTAAAACCCGATTAATAGCCCCATTATTAGGCGCCAACTTTTGTGCTTTTAATAATTGCGTAATCGCTTCTGCAGATTTCCCTTCAACCATTCTAAGCCCCGCATAACGCAATGAAACCATGGGGTGAGCTGGAAAACGAGCCAATACTTGTTGATAAATTTTAAGCGCTTTTTGACGTTGTGATGTTTTTTGATAAGCCTCTCCCAATAAATATAAAACATTCATATCGTTGTTATTCTTAAATTGGGCTTTTTTTAGAATATTAATGGCTTCTTTTGCTTTACCAATGTGAATTAATGAGGAAGCATAAAGTTTTAACGTTGAAATATTGCCCACATTTTTAGAAAAATATTTTCTAAAAGCTTCAACGGCTCTTTCGTGCTCACCATTAATACTTGCCACTACGGCAATTAACATTTTAGTTTCATTACTGTCATGTAATTGCGCTGAAGAACTGGCAATATCTAAAACTTCTGATGTTTTTTGCATGGCGGACCGTGCCCCTTCTTCGTCTCCACTTTCATATTTAGCAATGGCTAACATATAAAATACCCGTGGATCCCAAGAATATTGCACACTGAGTTGTTCTAAATCCTTAACCGCCTCCGCATATTTATTTAAATCCAATAACACCATGCTATGTAAGCCTCGAGCTTTAAGATGTTTTGGTTCAATTTCAAGCACTTTAGAATAATTTTTTTCAGCCTCCACTAAACGTCCTTGTTTTGTCGCAATAATCCCTTTAACCAACCATAATTCAGCAGAATCGACGTTTTTCTTAAGCGCATTATCTAATTTTTGTTCTGCTTGCTTTAATTGACCTTTTTCAACCATAATCATGGTTTCACCTGCCGTTGCTTTAGCATGATTAGGCTTTATAAGTAAAGTCTTTTTATAATGTTGTTGAGCTTTAACCAAATCTTTTTTACGTAAATAAGCCTCTCCAAAACGGGCATGAATTTGGGCGGCTAATTTAACATCAAAGTGTTCGGGATTAAAATGAGCTAATAAATCATCTAGTTTCCCTTGTTCTAAATAAGCATCAGCTAAAGCCAGAACAATTAAACTTTTATCTGCGCCCATTTCTTCAGCAAGCAATAATTCTTTTTCTGCTGATTTTGCATCTCCTGCTTTTAATCGGGCTTTACCTAATAAAATTCGTCCTGATAAATTCGCAGGTTCTCGATTTAGGACATTCTGTAGTTGAATAATGGCACTGCCATAATCTTTTTCTTCATAATAACCCATTGCACTTTCATAAAAATCTGCCGCCATATCTGTTGCTGACTGTTCAGCTTGTATGACAGTGCTTGCCATTAAAAAACTTAATATAACAATAATTTTCATTTAAAACCTCAATATATTGAATGTAAAACTAAATATGATCGATATAACGATCTCTTGCTGTCTTAGCTCGTTTGAATATTTTTTCTAATTCGTCATGTTGCCCTTTTTCAACCAATGTTAGTAAAAGATTCATTTCAGCAATAAAATTTTTTAATACTAAGCTAACAGATGATTTATTAGCAAGACAAATGTCCCGCCACATTTCAGGATTACTTGAAGCAATACGGGTAAAATCCCGAAATCCACCCGCCGCATATTGGAAAATTTCATCATTTTCTTTCATTGAAGCCAAACTATCAACCAGTCCAAATGCCAGAAGATGAGGTAAATGAGATGTCGCAGCTAACACTTCATCGTGATGTTTAGCTTCCATATTAATTACTTCTGCCCCACATATTTGCCACATTTTTTGGACTTTTTCTAAAGCTTCTGGAGCTGTCTTTTTATGGGGTGTTAAAATAACCCGTCTTTTTTCATAAAGATTATCTAAAGCGGCGGATGCCCCACTATTTTCAGTTCCTGCAATGGGGTGTCCCGCAATAAAATAAGGCGGTAATTCGCCAAAAACATCAAGACAATCCGCAATCACTTGTTGTTTAGCGCTCCCCCCATCCGTTATAATCGTTTGTTCTGATAAATGCCCTTTTATTTCTTGAAAAACCCCTTTTATTGCTCCTAATGGAACCGCAATAAAAATCATATCTGCGCCTGTAACTGCTTCTTTAATATTTTGAGTATAGTTATCAATAATATGGCGTTTTTTTGCTTTTTCTAAATTGGCTAATTGCCGACCACATCCCACCACTTCATCTACAACTCCCGCCTTTTTTAAAGCTAAAGCTAAGGAGCCACCAATTAAACCAACACCAATAATAGCCAGTCGTTTAATCCTCACTTAAAACCTCAGCCAATATTGCCAAACATTTTTGATTTTCTTCAGCTAATCCCAAACTAATCCGTAAATGATTGATTAAACCATAATTTTCTACAGATCGAGTAATAACACCTTGTTGTTGTAATTTTAAATCAATGGGAGCCGCAGGGCGTCCAATATCCACTAAAATAAAATTTCCCACACTCGGGATAATTTGACAGCCTATTTTGGTTAAACCTTCTGCCATTTGTTGCATACTTTGTTGATTTAACTTAACTGATTTTGCAACAAAGTCTTGATCTGTTAAAGCAATACAAGCCGCTTTTTGTGCCAACATATTGACATTAAAAGGTTGGCGTACTCGATTTAATAAATCAGCCAAAGCGGGACTTGATAAACAATAACCAACTCGTAAAGAGGCTAAACCATACACTTTAGAAAAAGTCCGCATCACCATTAAATTTTCAAATTCAGACAACCACAAACTGCTATTAGGATATTCAGTTTCATTGACATATTCAATATAAGCTTCATCAACAACTACAATAATATGCGGGGGAACGGTTTTTAAAAAATCTTTTAATTTTGTTTTATTAAGCCAAGTCCCTGTTGGATTATTGGGATTTGCAATCCAAATGACTTTTGTTTTATTTGTAATCGCCGTTAAAAAACCATCTAAATCATGTCCATAGTCCATTGCAGGCACGATTTTAATCGTAGCACCAACCGCTTGACTCGCTAAGTAATAAACAGCAAAAGCATATTGAGAAAAAATGGTTTCATCATCTGTTGTTAAAAAAACGCGTGCAACCATCTCTAATAAATCATTAGAACCATTACCAAGAGTAATAGAACTTGCCTTTATTTGATGTTTTTTTGCCAATGCGGCGGTTAATTCATAACCTGAACCATCAGGATAACGCGCCCAATCTAAAGAATCTTGAGCAATTAATTGCTTCACTAAAGGGCTTGTACCTAAAGGATTCTCATTGGATGCAAGTTTAATGGCATCTTTAATCCCTAATTCCCGTTCTAAAACCGACAGTGGTTTTCCTGGAATATAAGGCCGTAATTTTTGAACACCTTTTACCGCCCTTTGTAAAAAAGGATTATCAGACATAAATCAAATTTTCTAAAAAAATAATGGGCTTATTGTAGCGGATCAGAGATTAAAGAGCGTAAAAAAACCTAAAATCCATAAAATTTATTTATACTACAGAGATTCATCAGCATTTATTTTTTTCAATGCTATCCTTGTCAATGCAATCTTAATAAAAGCATTATTTGTTTCAATTAAATCTAACGGAGTACTATATACCATGTCCAACAGAACCCTTCTCTTAGTCGACGACTCAAAGTCAGCTCGTTTTATGATAAAGAAATTAATAGAGAAATTGGATATTAAAGTTGACAC
>Ga0256847_1000361_pt1 | contig 29789 bp, 21 predicted proteins | sample TeddybearmetaG_FD_189099 | JGI IMG/M metagenome (GOLD analysis project Ga0256847, IMG submission 189099) | Hydrothermal vent microbial communities from East Pacific Rise, Pacific Ocean - Teddybear | ecosystem: Environmental > Aquatic > Marine > Hydrothermal vents | place: Pacific Ocean: East...
GTGATTTAAACATGGTATGAAGTTACGAAATTTATACCGAATAAGTCCCTGATTAGCACGTTCTTTCAGGGATTTTTTATCACTTTTTTTTCGAATGTCTTAAAGTAGAATTAAACCACTTCAATAAATTTTAAAGCAACGTGGCTCTTTTAGGAGCTATCTATGACAACTTCGTAATATTTTATAATTCAATATTTTTATAAATGTATTTACATTATATGAACAATTTTGTAAGTTAAATTCAAAATATGTTTTCAATTGAACTTCGCCTTGCCGGCTTGTGCTTCCGTTAAAGCTTCAGCGACACGCGGAGGCGTTCTAGCCAACCCACCACTAACGTGCTCCTTCGCTTGATAATTTCATTATCACTTTTAATAAATAAAAGATTGCTCAGTCCTTTGATAAAAAAAGAACCAAAAAAAATCAAGTCGCTAAAATGGCTATGCTGCGAATGTGACTGAATGATCTATCGCAGATAGTTTGAAGCGGGACTGACTGGTCTTTGGCGAAGCCAAAGTATTGAGCAACAGCTCAATAAAGGAGGAAACCCGAAAGGGGTTGGTAGATTAAATTGCTACTCTATGGCCTCCTATCGCTTACGCCTTCCTTCCTTTATCAGCTATCGCTGATACATCTGCGATGATCAGTCAGTCCCCCTTCGCTTGCGCGTTCCTTCTCTTGCTAGCTATTGAGGCCTCCCGTCGCTAGCGCTTTCCTTCACTTAGCAACTATCGCTGCTACATCTTCGATGATCGTTCAGTCATATCTTCGATGATCGTTCAGTTCCCCACTGTTTAGTGACAGGCACAACCACCTTAAATAACGAGGCTCAGGCACTTAAATTGAAAACCTATTCTTGTCATTATTTTAATTTTAAAGTAGTTTGGCTTTTTGAACCTCATGATGATAGGGAAAACAATAACGAAATGCAACTAAAAAGCCCAACATTATCACTAATGTTGGGCTTCTTATCTTTTATATATCTGCTAAGAATTATTCTGCAACTACTGCTGGTTGTATATCTTTCACAACTTCTTCTTTTTCTTCATTATTATACTTTGCTTTGATCTTCATTTCTATCTCTTCTGCTACTTCTGGATTGTCAATCAAAAACTGCTTTGCTGACTCTCTTCCTTGGGCAATTTTTGTATCGTCATAACTGAACCAAGATCCGCTCTTTTGGATAACTTCATTTTCTACACCAAGATCTAGAATTTCACCATTTTTAGAAATTCCTTCTCCGTACATGATATCAGCCATTGCAATTCTGAATGGTGGTGCTAATTTGTTTTTCACAACCTTTATCTTAACTGGATTCCCCACAACATTTCCCTCTTTGTCTTTTATGGCAGAACCAGATCTTCTAATATCAATCCTTACTGAGGCATAAAACTTAAGTGCATTTCCACCAGTAGTCGTCTCAGGATTACCGAACATCACTCCAATCTTTTCTCTCAATTGGTTGATGAAAATACAGCAACATCCTGTTTTACCAATTGTACCTGTAAGCTTTCTTAAAGCCTGAGACATCAATCTTGCTTGAAGACCCATTTTAGAATCTCCCATCTCGCCTTCAATCTCACTTCTTGGTACTAAGGCTGCAACTGAGTCAATCACTAAAATATCAATTGCTCCTGAACGGATCAAATTTTCTGCTATCTCAAGCGCTTGCTCACCATTGTCTGGTTGAGAGATAAGAAGGTTCTCTGTATCTACGCCTAATCCTTCAGCATAAAATCTATCAAATGCATGTTCTGCATCAATAAATGCTGCAATACCTCCTGCTTTTTGGCATTCTGCAATAGCATGTATAGCGAGAGTCGTCTTACCTGATGATTCAGGACCATATATTTCTACAACTCTACCTTTAGGGAATCCTCCGATTCCAAGTGCTATATCAAGCCCAAGTGAACCTGTAGAGATAACCTCTGTTTGCACCACTTGCTTGTCACCAAGTTTCATTACAGTACCTTTACCGTATGTTTTATCTAGTTTATCAACTGTAAGCTTGAGCGCTTTTAGTTTTTCTTCTCTTTCTTTTTCTTCTTTAGACATTTTTTCTTTTTTATGAGATGGTTAAATATGCCCTACTTTTTAAATGGTCTAATCACTTATGGTAGAAAACATATTAAGGAAAACAAATATAAGATAATCTTTTAGGATAGAAGTGATTTAAAAACATATTGTTAATTGCATTGTATATCATTTAACATTGGTTTCTAGATTACTTCATAATGAAAGCGAAAAGGTGGAATATAGAAAGCTGAAATTAGAATTACTTTGTAGGACTTAAATTACGATTCAAATATTAAGGGTTAATGTAATTGAAAATTAACATTGTGTAATTTATCCTAGTAATTGGTGTATAGTAAAGGTTTATAATGAACTGTGCAAATCCTCTTTACCACTCTAAATATTCCAACCCTTTCGACTGGTCTATCCTAAAATGGTACTGCTTCTTTATCGGTTTTAGACATATTTATAAATTCACTTGCCTTCACCTCAGAAGTATATTTGATATTTCCTTCTTTGTCTTCATAAGTTCTATGTATTAGTTTACCATGTATAACAACACTACTGCCTTTCTTCAAAAGCTTAGCCATTAGTTCTGCAGTCTTTCCCCATGCTACGATTGAATGCCATTGTGTTTCTTTCACCATTTCACCCTTATTGTTTTTGTAATAGTCATTAGTTGCGAGTGTAAAATTAGCTACTTTACTTCCTGTAGAAATTTCTTTTAATTCTACATCTCTTCCAAGGTTTCCGATTAATTGTACAGAGTTCTTTAAATTGTTCATAATGTAAATTTTTATATCCCTTATATATTTGCGGGATGAGTTTATAATAAAAATTAAAAGCCGATGTGGCTGTCTAAATTTGTTGACAATGCAAATATGAGGGCAGTTGAATGACTTAGTCGTATTTTAAATGGGTATAAACGTGTATATACGGGTATATATAGATATATCTGTTTATTAGAATCATCATTTCAAGACATATACTATTGTATTTCAATTACTTATGATAAATAAAATTGGTCAATATTTATTTTCAAACTTTTTTACATAAAAGTCCTGAATTTCTTCGATTTACTGAAAAGTCTTAAATTTAGGGGTATGAAATAGAGATATACAATTGTTAGTCGAAATAAACAAATCAAAACAAAACAACCAAATGAGAATAGTAGATCTATCAAAGCCCATAAAATATAATAAATCTGATCCATGGTTTATGAAAGTCAAAATAAAACATAAGCCTCATCGTAAAGCTAAATGGTTAATAAGAATTCTAGGATTGCCTTTTAAATTATTTCCTAAAAATTTCATAGGATGGGCAGATGACACTATAACAAAAATGGGAGTCCATTCAACAACACATATTGACGCTCCGTGGCATTATTCTCCAATAACTGAAGGTAAGAAATCAAAAACAGTTGACGAGATCCCATTAGAGTGGTGCTTCGCACAAGGATTGGTAGTAGATATGAAACATAAAATGGATTTTGATCCTATTACGGTTAAAGATATCGAGGAATTTTTAGAAAAAAATAACCTATCTATAGAGAAAGGAATGATCGTACTCATAAAGACTGGAAGAGATAAATTCAATGGAACAAAGGACTTTCATAAAATTGGTACAGGAATGAGTGCTGAGACAACTGAATGGCTCATTGACAAAGGAATAAAAGTAATGGGAATTGATTCATGGGGATGGGATTTACCTTTACCATATATGCTTAAAAAGGCAAAAGAAACTGGGAATTCTGAACTCTTCTGGGAAGCTCACTTAGTCGGGAGAAGAAAAGAATACTGTCACATGGAACAATTAGTTAACTTAGATGAACTTCCTTACAAAGGCTTTAAAGTTGCAGTATTTCCTCTAAAAATTGTAGGTGCTTCAGCTGCTCCTGCTAGAGTTGTTGCAATTTTTGAGTAGCTAAATTGGATATAAATTTATTAGTACAATTTCGACATCAAAAAAAATCAAAAAGAGACTCTAAAACTATAGATTTGTTAAACTCTAATGAAACAATCTACAGATGGCACAAAATAGAGATAGGAATGCATAGGGCAGCCGAACCATACTCTTTGAATAGCTTTTATCCATATGGAAGACAATTAATGTTTACACAACCATTTGAAACTTTAGATACGAAACTAATAAAATACTATGAAGACAAAATCAAGAATGGGGAAAGACCAGTAGCAATATCAATTCGAGTAAAAAGAGCAGATCAGCAGGATGAAGAATCCTATCAAGAAACAGGATATAATACAACAAAGTACATACTTGATGGACACCACAAACTTGTTGCCTATCAAAACCTGAATATTAAACCGACTTACATCGTAATAAATAGAATAAACAGAGGGATGCAGGACGAACATGACGAATCTTCTTTACCAAATCTCAACATGTATCTATTTTATTATCAAATTGAACACATTGTGAATAATGGACTTGAATCAATGAAACTAACCGAAAGTTTGGCGAAATATATAGACGAATATTTAAGGAATACACCAAGAATAGAAGACACTTTGGTGAGAACATTATATAGAAGTGCAATTGAAAATAAATATGGGAAAGACCAAGACAAACAAAATTGGTTTCTGGGAAGATTAAATGTGTTAATTGATAAAATTGACAATCTAAAATCTGACCTTTATCTTGATTATCATTGTAGGGAAGATCATAGAAGAAAATATATACAAGTATCAAATTGGCAAGAAGTAAAAGAAAAACTATAACTCACACTGACGTTATATTTCACCAAAAATATAAAAAAAGAAAATTGGAAATAGGAATTAAGATTAGGAAGCAGCCAATTGGAAGAAGAATAGCTATAGGTGATATTCACGGATGCTACCATACTTTTGAATCTTTAGTAGAGGATACGATATGCTTAAAACAAGAAGATCAACTATTTCTATTAGGTGATTACATTGCTAGAGGACCTAGAAATAGAGAAGTTTTGGATTATATTATCGAACTTCAAAAAGAGGGGTTTCAGATTTATCCCTTAATGGGAAATCATGAATACTTTGTCTTACGTGATGTGAAATTCTGTGAAAGAAGTAAAAATTCAGATCGAATTAGGGATTATATAGAAAGTAAAGATTTATTAAATCTAGATAACTGCGTTGAAAATAAATACTTGAATTTCATTCAAAATTTACCTTATTATTATGAACTTGACAACTTTATACTAGTACATGCTGGTCTTGATTTTGAAGAAGAAAATCCATTGACAGACAAGATGAGTATGATATATGCTCGAAACTATGTAGTAGACAGAGAAAAAATTAATGGTAAAATTATTATCCATGGACATACTCCAATTAACCTAAGTGAAATTCAAGATCAAATAAGGAATCATAAAAAGATTGGGAGAATAAATTTAGATAATGGATGTGTTTATAAACAATATGAAGTAAAAAAAGGAAAAGATCTTGGAAGGTTATGTGCCCTAAATTTAGATAATATGGAGTTGATTATTACCGAAAATATAGATTAAACTAAAGCCAGAGGAACAGCGAAAAAATAACAATGTGTGGATCATGCCAAACCTCTTTTGGTCATCTGTTAAGTACATAAAGCCGATAACACTCAGTAAAAAATAAAAAAAACATGGATGAAATACTTGATAACTTTTCAGAAAACAAAAAAAAGGAATTATTTACGTGGCTAACAAATCTGTGTTCAACTATTGCACTTATAGGTTTTGTTTCAATGATGAACTTGTTCTCAGGTACGATAAAAGCAAGTGAAAGTCTTGCACATCCATCTATGCTAACCATAAGTATTGCTCAATTATTTACACTTGCAAGTATAGTTTTTCTTGCGATTAGTTATATCAAAAAAGAACCGATAGGGTGGAAGAAATGGCTAGCAACTTTTATGAGTTTAATTCTTTTTATATTAGTCTTTGGATCAGTGTGCTTCTATTATTTTATTGAGCTTTCTCAATAAATATAAAGATGAAATATTTATTGAGAATCTCAATACAATGCAACTGTTCGATCGAGCAACTTACATAAAACTATTGAAAAAGTTAGCGACATAAGAAAAATGAAATCAGATGAAATTAGTTTAAAAGCTAATTTGCATTGTTATAACTTTTTCACTTTTGAATCCTGCTCTATCGTGACTTGCTCTAAATATAGTAATGTTTATTCTGTGTACTTTTACAAAGAATGTGGTAATAGCTATTCAAGGCACACATACGCTGTGATTATACATAGTCACAGACTACGCCAGAGGTAGCCATACAATTGACTACAAAAAGAGAGAAACCTCTCAATTCAAATAATCACCAAAAAAATGATAGAGATATATTTCAAGACCAATGAAGTAAAGAAGCTAAATTTAATAAGTGAAATCAACTATGAAGCAAAAGACATATTTAATATTCGCATAATTGATTTTACCGAAAAAATTTTAAAAGAAATCTCTGATAAATTTGATGTTGATATATCAATTTTTAATCAAAAAGAAGATATTGAAATAAGTTCTCATTACTTAAAATCAAATGACCAATTATCTTTTAATTTTTCAATACCCAATTACAATTCGGAAACTCTTTTTAAAGAGGAAGAAATTTTCATAATAGTTAAAAAGCAAGTAGTTTTTTATTTTTTATCTTCAAATATTGATGAAAATTTTGTAAACCTAACGAAAACAAGGTATGACTTCACAAGTATAAATTTCAGTTCTCATTTGGAACATTTTGCATTTCAAATAGGAATAATTTCGGATTATTATGCAGATTTGACAGAAATCATATCCAAAAGAGTAAAGCTGTTTTATGGGAATATTTTAAACTCAAAAGAATTCATTTCAAAAGATTTAGATTTAATAATGATTTTAAATTTTAATAACCTTTTGATAAAAGAATCAATAAATAATTTTCGAAGGATCCTTAATTTACTGATACGCAACAAATTTGAGGAAAAGGCACTAACAAATAAAATAAAATTAGAGTTGGATGATATTGCAGTAATTTCAGATCATATTCAATTTAATTTTGACAGGCTTGATGATTTAAAGGAAAATATAAATAGTAAAATTGATTTAGAACAAAATAGTATATTTAGAACATTAACAATCATAACTGTTTGTATCTCATTGCCAACACTTATTGCTGGAATATATGGAATGAATTTTATAAATATTCCTGAGTTAGAATGGAGATTTGGATATCCAATAGCAATTGGCTTGATGATAATAAGCTTCATAATTGCTGTAGTTTACTTTAAAATGAAGAAATGGATCAAATGAATTTACGAAAGAATACTGAAGCAAATAATTTGATATAATATTCATAGCCTCAATTCGTCCGCTACGGTATATAGCGAGGACGTTTGATGAAATAAATGACATTAAAAAAACGAAAAGATCTTGGAAGGTTATGTGCTATAAATTTGGATAATATGGAGTAGATTTTTAACGAAAATATAGATTAAACTCAAGCCAGAAGGAAAGCGAAGATATAATTCTAAGTGACCATTTAAAATAAGGGAAACAAGCATTAAAGTGATTGAAAATATAATCTATGAAAATTAAAAAATTAAAAACCGCCAAAGAAATATTAAATAAAGAGTATGGTAAAGAAGGGACTATTAAGAGAAAAAAATTCAAAGAAGAAGCATACTCTTATTACCTAAGTGAAATACTTAAAAGTAGAAGAATAGAACTCAAATTAAGTCAGGAGGGTGTAGCAAAGAAAGTTGGCAAAAAAAGACCATATATTTCTCGAGTTGAAAATGGAGAAGATGTAAGAATTTCTAATTTCGTCCAGATTGCATTGGCACTAGACTTAAGTTTTGATTTACAACCAATATAGAAACACACATTCTCTTCTATCGCGAAATATGATTGAAATTGAAGGAATTCTTCATGAACGCATATATATAAAAGCAAGACTTGACGAATGAAAACTCCATGTTGAGTGATGGTGGAAGAGTTCGCACCACATATCCCCACATACCCTGAGCCAATATCTCTCAGTAAGAAAGATCTAAATAAACGACGTAAAACTAAAATACACACCGAATGCTTAAATCAATTTCTTACTCACAAATAATAAAATTCCTACTTGGAATGGTAATTATAGGTTCGATCTTGGGAATTGAAAATTCTCAAGATTTTGGATGTATAATAGGTGCTCATTTATTTTCTATTAGCAATCTAATTTTTCTAATTATTTCTTCTATACTTTTATATAAGGCACTTAAAAGTAAAAACCCAAGAACCGTATTATTATTAGTTTCAATTGAATCAGGAATATGGATTATAAAGTATTTCTTATATAAAGGTGGATATGTAACGGGATTCGGTGGAACTGCGAACCCATTAAATGTAATGTATGATTTTACAGCAATTGGTATTCGAATATTTCTATTACTTATACTTGCAACGCAAACAAAACAAAAGTTGCTCATAGCTTCTGTGTCTTCATTAATAATAGTGGTAATCAAAATAAATCTATTTGCAATGCCATGGTTCACTCAAAAGAAGTGGGAATTAGAAGACAATAAATCCAGTAGACAAAGAACTGAAATTATTGGCAATTATAGTGGAAATATAGTCCGACTATCTGATAACAAAATTGAACCTTTAAACCTAACTATTGACTCTACCCATTTAAGAATTCAAAAAAATCCGCCATTTGCTTTTGAGAAAGATTATTTCTTTGGAATTGATTATCCCAATAGAGGCATTATTGCAACAAAAGGAGGAATTGAATACGACATGAAAATTGATAGATTTGAAGAGGATTCTTTAGTCTTCTATTTGGAAGATATGTTGATTAAAGAGTATTTTGTAAAATTGAAAACCGAGAGAATCAAGTAGAGTGAGGTAGTCAATAATAAACGAAGTTTGAAGAATACTACGCATGAATGACAATACACAGATCGTAAATACTAAAGACATCAAAGCCTTAATAAAGAAGGATGTCATCTTCTCGGATATTTATAATGAATATGGTCCACCTACTAATTGGAATCGACCATCAGGATTCATTGAACTATCAAAAATGATTCTAGCGCAACAAGTGAGTCTGGCATCAGCGAAAGCCCATTTTGACAAGCTTGATGGTTATATTGATTCGTTTTCACCTGCTAACATATTGAAACTTAGTGATGAAGAAATGAGGACCTGCCAAATCAGTCGGCAAAAGTCAAAGTATCTGAGGTCTCTATCTAAAGCAATCATTGATGGAACTTTGGATTTGGACAATTTACATAAGTTATCTGAAGATGATATCAGACAACAACTCACAAACATAAAGGGAATAGGTGAATGGACTTGTGATGTTTATTTGATTTTTTGTTTACAATCCAAAGATATCTTTCCGATTGGCGATATTGCTTTGATCAATACGATTAAAGAATTGACAGATGCTGAAACGAAAGAGGAGATATTAATTGAAGCCGAAAAATGGAGGCCGTTTAGGTCGTTGGCTTCTTTCTTTTTGTGGTTTTACTATTTGAAAAAGCGAAATCGGCCTGTTGATTAGGATTTTTTTAAACGCAAAGGGCTCAAGGTTAAAGCAAAGTTCACAAGGTTAGATGTTGACGAAGAATTTCAATCTCAAATTATAATCTAACTTTCTAAAAGAAAAAACTCCACTTCGCTTTCAAAAAACTGTCTTCTTTAAAATTAGACAATAACAACTCCTTATTTGAGATTTTAGCAAAGAATCTAGCCTCTAGACTCACCTTATTCGATTCTCCTATCCTTCTCGAACCTTCGATACTCAAAATTGTAGATCCGTTAGAAAAATCTGTAATTCCACCTATCAATAAGGCTGAATCATTCGCATCATTGAGTGCAATCCGACTACCATAGAATATATCATTTTGAAGCCCAGATATTGTCAATTCATCTCTTGAATCAAATGAATATTCTGTAAGCACTCCAATGTCTAATCCTCGTCCATTGACATTTCCAAATGTATATTCTACTCCAGCTGCAAAAGCAAGAAAGTCTTGCGCTTTTGCATATCGATAGATAGCTTCCAACTTCCATAAAAAGGCATTCTTAGTATACTGTAAGTCTAATCCAGATTGAAAGATCTCAGGATAAAATGCTGTAATAGAATTGTCTGCATTAAAAACAAATAATGGCTCTCTCCCTGTCCCATAGAATTGACTCAAACCAAGGTCCATATCTCCAATAAAATGACTCCATCGTATTGCAAAAGAAGGATGCCATTCTTCATTACCAGATTCATAATTCAGCAAATCTCCATCAATTACCTGTGCAAATCTAAAACGTCCTTTCTCTCCCGCAAAAACCCGTTTTCTATGATAAGGCAAGTAAAAGAAATCAATCGTACCTGATCTGTCCGTGATGTAGCTAAATTGAACCATCGGTTGACCCAATTTTTGTTCTCCATCAAAGGATTCAACTTGATCGGTTTGATTAATAATATCCACTAAATGGTTACTTTCTGTAACACCCCAGTATATTTTTTTGAGGCCTAGCCCAAGCTCCCATTTGCCTCTTGCCCTTTGGTAATACATTTCTCTTAAATCTACATGGGTTCTTTGATTGTCACGATCCCATCTTGCAAATCCTACAACATTGATTTCGTCATAGCCTTTATTCCAGCTTAAGCTGTAATCTGGTCTAATGGCTATACTTGGAAAGTGTCTTTCTTGGTCAGGAAATGCTCCCGTATCAAAAAAGAAACTGTACTCACCTTGTAGTTCTAAAGAGAAGTCATGAGTGACATCATTATTATTCTGCGTGTATCCGAGAACAGAAAGCAATAGAAAAAAAATAAGGAGAAGGTTTTTATGATTCATGATGTTATGAGAATTTTGAATGGCAAAAGCAAAAAAAGGAAGACTTGAAAAAATTGCAATTTACGAGTGCTACAGTTGCAGCTTTAAATCACTTTATTCTCAAGTCGACCTTATAAAACAATTTTACTAATTTAACCGGCTCTTTTTAATGCTGATTGAGTGAAATCTTGATTCGTAAGATTTATATCAAAGTCATAATTGTTAAAACTCAACTCAGTTTCTTTATTTGTCTGATGATTTGTCATAATCATAGTGGCTGCTCTCCAATGTTTATTCTTGTATTGTTTATATCCATTGTACACTAAAGTCTTTAAGAGTGAATTTTTCCTATCGTAAAAATCTACTTTCTCTATTCTGTAACCTTTGGTAGTATTATAACTTACTACTCTTCTGGTATAACCAGATTTTGCATCCGTAGGATCTTGTTCTACAAGTGCTATATCACCACTCATTTCTAAAAATTTATATGAGTATTTCTCTACTTCTTGAGATGATAAATCTTCATAAGCAAACTCACTTCCCATAAATGGTCCAGATTTGTTGTTTGAAGAAATTCTTTTCACCCTCTTGATAGATGGTAAAAATAGCCATTGATCATCAGATCCTTCTTTGTGTGTATATGTCAATGTAGCCGTGCCTTTAACATCTTTTGGACTTTTGAATACGATCATTGATTTATCACCATCCTCTGTCAGTTCCAGTGTTCTAGTCAACATGAATCGCTCACTTGTTTGTCCATTTTTATTTTTCAATATCATTTTCAATTCTGCTACGCTACTTCCAAAGCCTTGATCTGCAAGATCTGCTGCTTGAGCGATTTCTAATCCTTTTTGATTGGCGTCTTGAGCCACCGATGTGGTACTATATATGAGTACGATAAGTGCAATTAATATTTTATTCATTTTTCTTAGTTTTTTATTGTTTTAATAAAGTGATTTAAATTTTTGCGGTTTGTAATATAGGGGTTTGGGGCTTGTCATTACTCAATAAAATGAGTAGGGCCGGTAATAAAATAAAGTCGATGATTAAGGCTGCTGGAATTATAATTACTGTAATTCGAGCCATGTAACTATTCATAGCAAAAGACGAAGTAGCCAATACAGCAAAACCTGCAATCAATACAATAGTCGTTGTTACCAATGCCTTACCTACTGTTTCGAAAGCATAAGTCACAGCTCTTCTGGAATCATATCCAAGATCTCTTTGGGCCCTCAAAAACTTACTCATAAAATGAACCGTGTCATCTACTATGATTCCGAGGGTCATACCAAATACGATCACCATCCCTACGTTTATGGTTCCTTTATAAAAATACCAAACACCAAAACCTACAATGATTGGTGCCACATTAGGGATCAAACTGAGTAAACCCAATTTGAAATTTCGAAGTGCGAGCATAAGGATGAATGAGATCAATAACAGAGCAGCAATATTTCCATAAAGCATACTATCCGCTTGTCTAAATCCAATCTTTGAAAACATAAGCGTTGGACTTACAGCCAGCGTATGCATGTAGTCTGGCGTGTTTGCTTTCATCCAATCTTCGGATTTTTCAGCAAATGCAATCATTTCAGCACTAGCTAAGTTTTTTAAAGTGACGGTCATTCTTGATTCAGATTTGTCTACATTGATCTGATTATTGAGATCCAAACCAAATGGAAGACTCATTTCATACAGCAATAAGTATTGTGCCGCTTCTTCTCTATTATCTGGGATTTTGTAATATTCTTCCTGATCGCCGTGCATAGATTTATTCACTCGTCTAGTGACTTCACTAAATGCATTTACATGGACCACTTCAGGTTGATCTTCCAGCCATCTTTCAAAAGTTTGAAGATTTACTAAATATTCTGGATTATTGATGCCACCACTTTCACCACTTGGAATACTATATTCCAGATTGTATATCCCGGTAAGGTTGTCGCTGATGTAATCAGTATCTGTTTTGAATTTTACTCTTTCGTCAAAATAATTTACAAAATCATCATTGAAATTGTTTTGCACTGCAAATACTGTTAGGATACCAATAACACCAAGCGATCCAAATGTAGAACGAATAGGATGCGCACCTACCATACCTCCGAGGTTGGTAAACCAACTTGGTTTTTGATCTTTTTTAATTGTGCGTTGTTTTACTTTTACAGGTAGAATAGCCATGAGAGCGGGCAAGGTCGTGGTTGAAAAAAGAAAGGCCATAAACATTCCAAAAGCCGTAATATTTCCTAAGTGCCAGAAAGGAGGAACATCACCGAAATTCATGGTCAAAAACCCTATTATCGTTGTCAAGCTGGTAATCAAAACAGGCATGAAATTCAATCTCATTGATTCCTTGATAGCGGCTATTTTGTCCAGCCCTTCGTTCCTCATTTTTTGTAACATGGTAATGAGGATATGTATACTATCGGCAACCGCCAAGGTGAGAATCATGGTTGGGAAAACAGCTGACGGAGGAGTAAGCTTTATTCCTGTCAATCCTACAAAACCTACAGCACTCATGATCGACATGATTACAACCAATAGAGTAGAGATGGTACTTGGTATACTCTTAGTCAAAATTAATGTCGTCAAAATCACCAATAAGAACATGATACCAATCAATGCCATATCCTTCTGAGAAGATTCGAAAAATGCATTGTTCAGTGGCACCAATCCTGAAGTATGAACAGCAAAATTTGGATGATCATTTTCAAAATCTGAGATCATATTCCTTACAAAAGAAGTAACCTCAGGAATTTCAGCAGCTGTATCTTCGCCTGGTAATTTTATGGTGACATTAATGGCAGTTACCGATCCGTCATCATTGATGAGTCGATCTACTAATAATGGTTCTTTCAATGCTGTCTTTTTAATATCTGCAATCTCATCGATAGATTTTTTTGCCGATTCGTAGGACAGGTCATCTACGTAAAGGTCATCTTCCACTGCTTTTGTATGTTGAAAATTGGTAATCGCATCTACTCTGCTAGAGTAGGGTGTATTCCAAGCTTCAGCTGTCAATTCTTCCACGGCAGCAAGGTTTTCCTTGGTAAACACATCACCATTTTTAGGAGAAAGTACCACGATGAAATTGTCATCTTTAGTATACTTTTCTTGCAATGCATCAAAAGCTTCCATTTCGGGATTGCTTTCTGAGAAAAATGCATGATAATCTCCATCGAACTCCATCTTGCCTTGAGATGCCAGACCAAAGGCCAAAACTAAAGTAGATAAAAAGATCGGCCATCTAAATTTTATGACTACTTCAGTCCATTTCGAAATAATTTTCTGAGCAGTTGAAATTTGTTTATTCATTTTGCATGTTTTTAATTGACCGGTCGATTATGACCCATCGAGGTTTATATTATTTATTCACTATTTTTGTTAAATGACGATTCAAAAAATTAAAAGGGACAGTTTCGATAAGAATAATTGACCAGTCGTCTAGTAACGACACAAAAAAAACATTATTGTAACATTCTGTCAAGCATATATTTATAATTTTTTATCGGACTGTGATCACCAAGTGCTTTCATTGACACCATTACACCTTTCCCTGCATCTTCAATAAAGGCAAACATTTTTTCTACATCAATATTTTTATCCATTTCTCCTAATTCTTGTGCTTCACGTGCTACGCTTACAATATCACCCAATACTAGAGTATGAATCCGTGCTACCTCAGCTTGGATACCTGATATATGTTCTGCTACTTCACTGCTCAAATTACATGCAAAACATCCTCTATTGTCATCCATTTGTTGTGACAGAATATCAATTCTAGCATTATAAAACTGCTTTATTCTTTCAAGCGGAGAACCTTTACTCTTAAACAAATATTTACTCATCTCTCCATATGATTCTTTGAAATACTCTCTTAATGCTTGGATAGCAAAATCCTCTTTACTTTTGAAATAGAAGTAAAATGAACCTTTAGGCACATTAGCAGCTTTTACGATATCATTTACAGAAGTACCATTATATCCAAGATCCCACATGAGATCCATTCCATTTGATATGATGCAACTTTTCTTTTCTTCGTATTTTACGCTTGTCACTTTATACTGTTTTAAGTTAAGATTGTGTAAATATATGACCAGTCGTCTATAAATGCAAGTATTTTTAAATTTATTAACAAAATTTTAAAATTGACTATATTTTTTGAATCTTAATATTGAACGGATATACATTTATTACTGATCTTGAAATTTGTTAATTGAGGCTTATAATTCAGCTAACAGAAACAAATAAGGGAATACAAAACTGGTAAATTTAATCAACTGATATTGAACTGTTTTATTTTTGAGAATATCAACCAATCATTTTTATACAATAGCAACCAAACCAATCTTCAATTCATCTACAATTCCTTTTTGCACTTGCTCAACTCTTTCTTTAGCTTTTTTTCAATAGTTTTACATTCGTCAAATTTCTTTATTATAAAAGCATATTTAACATTAACTATTGACAACTGTTTTGTTGTTTTTTGAGATAAATTATACAACTCCCGAGCGATGCCAGGAGTTATTTTATTTCTTTTCTCAAGTTCTTTGCCTAGATTAGATAATCCGAAAGCGATCCTAGCGGCAGCACTGTACATTCCTGCGGATATGGTCACTGAAAATGATGGAATGTTTACTCCGATTTGCTTTTTCATTCCGATATATATGAGTCCACCAAGTTTTGCGGTTACGGGGATCACAATTGAATCTCCAGATCGAATGGTTTTTGCCCAACTGGTTGCCATTCTTGCGAAGGATAAAATCTTTACTACCTGAAATCCTAACAAGACAAATGCTTTCCCGAGAATAGGAACTTCATTATTCCTTTTGACCATTTTAAATAGTGGATCACCTTTATCGACTAAAGTCGAAGGATTCTTGATCCAGTTGTCATAGGAAGTTCCTTTGAAGACGTTGACTATTCCTCTTTTGATCTTTTGATAAAAGCCAATGAGTTTTTCTAATTTAACACCTTCCTTCTTTAGGTTTTTTAATGGCTTATCGAGGAGTTCTAATATACGTTTGATGCTTTTGATCGTCTCTTTAAATTCTTTTTTACGCTTCTTTTCTTCCAACTTAAACTTTTGAGCATCTTTATTAGCTTTGATCTTTCTTTCAATAGCTTTCTTCTCTTTGTGTAACTTCTTCTCTTGTTCTATCCGCTTCAATTTGCATTTCCTTATTAATTCTTTCACCCTGAAAGTCAATAATTTCATTCTTCCATTATGGATCTCCTCTTTAAGTTTCAAATATGCTTTATGACCTTTTGCTTTAGAATCCAGATGTGCCCCGTTTAGTCTGTAGTTATTTGCCAAAAACTTAAGGGTTTTAAGTTTCATTTTGATTTTTTTCAAATCAGCCCTTTTTGTGATAGCAACTACAAATGGCCTTTTCAATATTTTTTTTAATACTTTTTCAAGTAGCTCAAACCTGCATTTTTTTCCTAGACATTCAATATAATTGCTCTGAAGTTTATAGGTTATGTCATTGAAATTTGTTTGCAATCTTCCGTGCTCTTCTTTTGGTGCAGTTATTATTGAAAACGCCTCAATCTCCTTTTTCAGTTTGATTAATTCTTTCTCACACGGATTTTGAGACTTCTTTTTATTTTTATTTCCCATTATAAAGGTGATTTAATGTGGTCTAAAATTTATTTGATTTCAGTTGCTTATAATATGCTTGATGGGACGATACACTAGTATTGGTCGTTTGGTTCCATCAAAATATTTCCACTTCCAATATGTATTCTATAGGTTCTTAGTTTGCCTTCAACTATTAAGAACTTTCCCTCTATCTTTGTTTTGTCTCGGATATTCTTTAGTCTGGGCAGAATATCTTTTATTATGCTGAATATGCCCCTTAATTCACCAAATTAGATTTTCTGATCTGTGCGTAAACCATTTTTTTGAAGACACTTCCATCTTCCAATACAAAAAGATCATACTTCCCATTTGCACCGTAGAAACGAAGCCCAATTTTAGCTAGATCAAAGACAAGGAATTCTTCCATTTTTTCAATCTCGGCGAGCGGGATACAAAGGTTGAGATGGCTTTCATTAAAATTGTTCAAACGAAAAAAGACAGCTAATGTATAAAGTTCAAGTGTACCGGGCAGTCGATTCATGCCATTCCAGAGGAAGGCATTGCTAGAATATATGGGCTTGCCAGAATTCATCATCATATAGAAATATTATGCCCTTGCTAAATATCTTATGTCTGATGGGCATTAAGGAGTTATTGTTTAATTACTTTTTCAACCCATAAGAGCTTTCTATTTTCAACAGCACGTATGAAATAGATTCCGGGTGGTATCGTATTCCCGTCAAAAGAAATTTTACTTGCTTTGGAATCCAATTGTTGACTGCTTAGTATTTCTCCATTTCCGTTGAACAAATAATAAGTTATTTCATTTTCGTCTGTTTGATAAAAATATACATCGATATCTCTCAGCGCTGGATTTGGAAAAATACGATGGTTTAGATCACTCGACTTCACGTAAACGCGAATAGTTTTCGAATATTCAAAACTTGCATCTATATCCACTTGTTTCAAGCGATAATAGTTATTACCTGTTCGAGGATTTTGATGTATATATTTGTAAGATTTCGATATATTACTAGTTCCTGATGCATTAATAGACCCAATAGCTTGATAATATCGTCCATCTATGGAATTTTCAATTACAAAGTGAGAAGAGCCTATCTCAGATGCTGTTTCAAAATTTAATTCAACAGCTGCACCTTTTTCAATCACTTTAGCATCAAATGCTGAAAGCTCAATAGGTAAAGTGCCTAGCGGTTCATCAATACCGACACGAAACCACCAATCTGTGCCATAACTAGCGCAATTAGCTGCAATGTCTCCTCCTGCGGTATATGGATCAGTCCAGGTAAGATTTATCTGAATATTTGATCCTGCAGGACCTATCAGCTGAAAGACATACGAAGTACCCGAGGTTACTGTCCTGCTGGTTCCAGAGCCTGTTGCCAGATCTACAGTTACTTGGATACCCCCTGACAAATTAATATTGTTAACTGTCCACATAGTTACACAATTGACATCAGTTAATATCAAAGTGTGAAGACCTGTGGTTGTTATATTTGGCCAAAAGGCTATTTCCCAAACATCTCCATCTTGGCAGGCTACGAAACTTTGGCCCCATGTCGGTGCCGCTGTGGGCCAATTTACACCATTGTTGGTTTCGGCAACCAGCTGATCGATAATGCATGCGGATATGGTATTTGCCATCAAAAGCATAAAAATGGGGTATATAAACTTTTTCATGATTGGGTATTTTTTAATAAAATGAAAAATTTCCCTGGACAAATGGTTTTGTCCAGGGTGAGGTTGTTATGGATTATAATTTTATAAGTTTTTTGGCCCAGACAGGCATTCCATCATGAGTAATTTTTACAAAATATAAACCATGAGGAAGATCCGCAATGGTTAAATTATGATTTTGGTGACCTGAGACCAACGATTTATCCTTCAAGATTCTACCTTCTATGTCAATAATTTGTACTTGACTTTTAGCGGGGATTGGATAATCAAATTGAAGGGTAAAATTTCCGTCAGTTGGGTTGGGGAAGATTTGAATTTTACGTTCATGATCTAGATCAGACACTCCAATAATGACATCTTTACATTTGCCTAAGCTGTCGGCTCTGTAAATAGCAGCGACCTCAGTGGAATCCAGTGCCCGGTTAAATATTTCCAATTCGTCGATAATAATGTTCCAATGTGGATTTAATGGGTTATTACCTATCAATAAAGGACGGCTATTGGAAGCATTAGTCGGTCCGCTGAAATTAACTGGAATGTGGGTGAACTTAGGAACGGAGTTATTACCAACATAGAAAGATGCGCTTTTGGGTGGAGTATTATTTACAGATACGGCAACAAAGTTCCATTCACTGACATTAATCTGAGGGCCCTGAAGGTAATGTACAGTAGACCCGGAACCAAGTACTAATGTCAGGTAATAAGGTGAAGTCCCTTGTATGGACAAAGAGTAGCCAGTATTTAGTGGACCTAATTTATCAACAATTGGCTGCGTCTGAGTACCCATATCAGTATATATCCAGGCATCAATGGAGAAGTCGCTACTTCCGAAATTAAGTGCTGGATCATTACTTACCTCTATGTATTTTGAAGGACCAGGCACACTAACACAATGTAAAGCTCCAGCTACTTTACCAGGAACCGGATCAGGGCCATTAGGTAGGCCAACTAAACCATTTGGTTTTGGTACGCCATTAAGTGATCCAACAATATCTACTACACTTGGATCATCTATCTGGTCATCCATTGGCCACCAGGCTACCAGATCGGCTGGGGGAATTATACACGTATCTTTGCATAATATCAATACATCCTCACAATGTTCATAAGTCCAGCATATTGAGTCATTTGAATCTACTTCATCAATGTAGTAACATATGCTATATGTACCGGAATCTGCATATGTATGCCACACTTCATTATTGTTGTCATATGGACCTTCAATAATTGGAGGATCGTCACCCCAATCATAACTGATCTGCATACAACTATCAAGACCTGTTGCTTGAAAATGAATCATACAATCTCCAAGAGTGCCAATTGTTTCTACATTTGCTGCGGCATTAAAGAATGCAATGGAATCGGTACAGCAGGTGTCGCACGGAAGTTGCACCCATTGGACTTTACAGATACAAGTATCCAATGAACCAGGGCACACCGTCTTCCTTGTTAGGCAATATGTACCAGGGTCACCTACTTCAGTATGCGATAATAAGAAAATCGGAAAATTGCCAGTCGTTCCAGAATCAATAATATTCCCATCATGATTCAGATCCCACAAAACTTCAGTTTCGTCGCAAAGTTCACCAGTTCCTGCATTGACACAGCCAAAAAAGCCGTCAAGGGTCACATCGGTTGCAGGACAACCAAGCAATACGTCTTGAGCACCATGAGTATTACAAATCAGCGTATATGTTGAGTCCCCATGTGTTAATTGGACGGGATCTTCTGCACAAAAGCAAGAGTCGCAAGGTGGTAGAGTTAAACAAATCGTGTCCAATTGATAACAACACCATTTCTTTTCACCAGAAGGCGGATCAGTATCGTCCAAAAGGCGCACATAAAATTTGACTTCATCTCCCGGGTTTCCTGTAATCACAGTTTTATAAGATTGAGTTCCTGAAGAAATGAGTGGTCCTGGAAAGGATTGTGGTACATAAACTGGGAAAACAGGTGTCACTGGAATCAAGATAATATCTGTTGCCGTATGAGGTGGAACAGATTTATTCTCGACTTCAAAATTATAACAATAAGTACCATCATCATTGCAGTAAAGCGAATCATTTTTTACTATCAAACAAGTATCGGACGGAGGATGACAATCTGTTCGAATCGTATCAATACAAGTGACTTTCTTCTCACCGGTTTTAAAAGAATACCACCGCAACTCAATTTCTTGAGGAACCGGTGTGGTACTTGTAATATTCCCTAGACAAAAATTGAACAAAGAATTAAATGTTCCTTTTGGGAAAAGCGAACAGGTATCAGTATAGCCCCAATGTAAGTTTGTGCTATTTGAAAAGGTGGTTGACCAATTGCTCGTATAGTCAAAATGTGAAAGGAAAGTCACTCCAGGTGTCAAAATATGCGCCTCAACCCGAGTAAAGAAATTCCCTGCACATTCATTTTTTAAACCAATGTCATAGCAACATTTGTCAGGCGACAATTGAGAAAGCAGCACTTCTGATTTTTCGCATGCATCGCAACAGGGTGTAAGGGTAACGCAAGCCTTTTCGGTTTTTGAACAACAATAATCAAAAGCGGAATTAATTGGAGTAATATTGAAACAAACATTAAACGGATCAGGGCAATAATCGTGAACCACCAAGGTAAAAGTCAACCACCCGGAAGTATGGGAAGGAGCCAATCCTCCGGGAATTGGAATAATTGTAGGATTCCAAAAAATATCATTTGGAGTGATGTTGCTAATATATACGAAATCAAAAGTTTCGCCTACCGTTTCATTTTGAATCATAATACTCACCGTGTAGGTTGAGTCATTCTCACAATTCATTTTTTGATCAATCAAGGTCCAACAGTCCACAAGAGAATCTTTTACACAATCAAAATTTAAAGTATCACGACAAACTGCTAAATTTATTCCATCGCCAATATCTTCCTGCCATGTTACCTCGATTTGTGTAGAATAATTTGGTGTGCCAGTTGTGCTTGCGAGGCAAAATTTAAAAATGTCCGAAGAGCTACCGCTTGGAATATTTCCGTTCGGATTTTCTATACTCATTAAAGTTGTCGGTGGAATCCCTGGTACTAATACAAAAGGACTAGAAGTAGAAGAAGTATTAAAAATAGAGCCTAAAGTCAAAATTCGAAAATCAACCTTTTTAATATTAGAAACATTTAATGCATTTGTAAGATCTATTGACCAACAACAACCCTCTTCATCCGGTGCAGATGGGATCATATCAGCAGTGACAAAAAGTGAATCACAATTTATTGGCTCACCAAGTGGTGGGGGACAAGGCTCAAAACAGAAATTATCCCAACCCATTCTTTCTTGGCAGGCATTGAAATAATCAATGCTCAATGTCATATGCGAAACATTCGCCAATAAATTATTCCAATCATTACAACCTCCTCCAGTCGAATTAATTAATTGCCATTGCCCATAGCTATTTGAAGGCAGTGAACCGCCTGGACAGGTCTTTACTGGGGCGCAAATCCTTACCCAATTTGAATTTTCAGATGTAGCAAGATTAGTTCTGAAAACTGCTCGATCCACTACACCATCTCTAGGGTCTAAATTTGACGGATCAGATTGAGTTGGCATAGAATACCAAAGACTCAAATTAGTGAACACAGGAATTACTTGAGAACTATTACCGTCGTCAAATATTTTAAAATCCCAACAAAAACATTCCCCATCTTTGGTTGTCCAGTCAAAATTGAAATCAGAACCATTGATTAAAAAAGAAGGGCCACAATTATCTTTACCATGCAAAAATTTATCTGGTATACCTGCAGGTCCCGGAGTTTGTACCGAAATAGTAACGCCTGGTCCATTACTACCATCAGGATTAGAAATCCAACCACCGGATGAACCATCATTAAAATCCTGAATGCAGTCTTGGTCTGTATTGCATACATCACCTTCTAACCAGTTCAAAGAGAAAGCCAATAAATTCGTACCCGTGGGTAATTCCTGAAAATTAAAAGGTGGCGGTTCAGGGCTGTCAAGATAGTGAAAAGAACTAATCAAAGTGGCCATGTCCTCTGATACCATACAGGCGGTCTGGAGGTCAAGATCACTAACAGAAATAAATGCGCAATCTCCTCCCAGTCCACCAGGTATAACTCGGGCATCAGAATATGCTATCTCATTATTAGGCATCAGCCATGCGGAACCACCAACGAAACTGCTACCAGCGTTGAGGTATTTTACCCAGAAAATTGCAGTACCATCAGCAAGCAGTTTTATTATAACATCTCGATTTTGATTTCCAAAATTTCCTCTACCTACGGCAAAAATCTCACCTGGAACACCTTCCCAAACCTGGCTTATGGTAGTTAGTTGAGGAATAATTATATCCCATTGTAATAATAAATCCTGGTCAAATTTGTAAATATGAGCATCACTGTTTGTCAATCCATTTGCTGTAGCGAAAAAGTCACCTGAACTTTCCAAACCAATATCATTGATAGATATTTGGGCTAACCGAACACTAGTATATGCATTTCCAGTATTGTCGGTTTTGAAAATTTGTCCGTCAATACCACCATTGCCTGCCAGCAATAAATCTCCATTAGGCAACGCTTCAAAATCGCGAAAAAATTCGTTGTCTCCGGGATTGGTATATATTTTTTTCCAATTGAATTTACCATCATCATCCAGATTGAACATAACTACATCATCTGTAGTAGAGGTGCCACCTGGCTCGTTTTGTGCCCCTAGGATGTAATAAGGAAACGCTATATTTTCTGGTACAGGATTTATTACAATACGGTTGAAAAAATCTCGACCGGGCTCAGTATATCTACGCAGCCAGGAAAAATTGCCTCCGCCAGAAGAAGTAACTCTCCCCATTAGGCTATTAGTGCTTGGACCGAATGGCAAAGTAGATCCGACTACTATAAGGTCGCCTCCAGGTATAAGGATGGCATCGTTCCAGATGGAAGAGATATCCAAGGTCAATGTCCACTGATGAATGCCATTTGCATCGAGACGGGTGACAGTAGCAAAACTTTGGATTCCTGGAATTTTATTTTGTCCCAGCACATAATAATTTGCACCATCTTTGATGACTTTCGAGAAGGAGTCGTCCTGAGTATTTCCATAAAACCTCTGAAAGGACTGAGAATTCCCTTCATTAGGGATAAATGCTAAGAAGATATGAATGAAAAATATAAAACAAATAATGGATAAAACATTTAAAGAGCAAAAAGGATAATTCATTTTTTCAGATTTAATAACGATCAATATTTAAATGTCCAATTAATAAATCTCTTTTTGTAAACCGTTCTAAATATGGTTGACTTCTAGTAGTTTTCGGTAGTAATTTTTCTAAATTCGGTAAAATCTTGTCTGTTTCTAAAAGACAATACCCAAAATGTAATTAACCTCCTCTGCTCAACATTTCTCAATGTGGTAATTCTCAATTTGGATTCGGTCAAGACTTTTCTAAATTCGGTAAGAGACTTTTATTCAGTAAATACTCGAAAACATTACTTATCTTATTCAGCAAATAGTGGCAATAATGAAAACATTTGGTTTCGATACCCGTTTTTTACTGAACTTCCCATGCTTAACTGAGCCACACACTTGGCAGATGTTCAGGCTATTCCTTTTTGCAATATTATTGTCGAATTCACTTTACCTTCCCGCCCAAAATGACCCACATCCCGCATTCCACCAATACACCACTGATGATGGACTGGCTAGTCCGGAAGTTTTTGACATTCTACAAGATCAGGAGGGATATATTTGGATTGCATCAGACAATGGTGTCAGTCGTTTTGATGGCTATGAATTTCGTAATTATGGTCTGAAAGATGGACTTCTGGAGAACGTCATTTTCGAGCTGCGGATGGATACATTGAAGCGGCTTTGGATGCAGGCCATGAGTGGCAATCTATATTACATGGAGGGAGATTCTATCCGCTCTTATTGGAACAACGATAAATTATTGAACTTCAAAGACAGAGCAGAGACTAAGGGTTTCATCGTTGAAGGAGGAGGAGAGATGGTTCATATTTCGAGCAAAGAATTTGGTGTCATTAGCATTTCTAAAAATGGTACTGCAACAAGCACTCCCCACAAAAAAATAAGTTGCAAGCTCGTTTTTGAAAAAAATGGAATAGCTATTGATGCCTTTTTCACAGCCCATGAAGCAAAAAGGAAACCATTTGCTGCGGAAAACGAGGACTATTTAAATGAAGGCCATCCCGTTTATTTTCACATAAATGAAGAAGTGGATTCCATAACAGGTTTGTTTTATTCAAAAAAGGAGGACCCCAATACCGAAATTTTCCGTTTGGATGAGGGTAAATATTTACTGCAAATATCTGATGTTGTCTGGTATATCGAAGACCGTATTGTTCGATGGCAACGCCCTTTTCCTCCCCATATCAAGCATGCCGCATTAATGAAAAACGGGCAATTGTATCTGGGTCTAAGCAGGCATCTTGGCTTAAGAATTTACAAGTCTATTGATGCTTTTCAAGAAAAAAAAGGTTCCACTTGGCTGCCTGGGAAGACAGTGAATTATTTTATTGAAGACCGGGAAGGAGGTTGTTGGTTTGCCAGCCATGAAGACGGTGTTTTTTACATTCCTGCCAATGCATTTATGGTCCATGATCAGGAGACAGGTTTGTCTGATGAAAAAGTAAGGGTTATTTGCATTAAAAACGAATTGGAACTATTTGTGGGATTGGAAAACGGAGAAGTCTGGCACCTTAATGGAGAAAGCAGAATATGGAGTAAACTCCCCAGGATTCCTAGCAAGGGTTCTATCAGTGATCTCTATTTCGACACTCAAAGCCAGCAACTTTGGGCAGGACGAGACGAATTGTTTTATCTACAAAAAAACAAATGGGTAAAGAGTACAATATCTGACCCTGGCTTGTCAAAGATCATAGCAAACCGGATCATAGCAAGCCCCGATCGCAAACGCCTATGGTTACCCCATTATAGAGGTTTCAGGAGTATTGAACTACCTTCAAAGAAGCTCGACACTGTCAATGTTCATACCAGAAAGGACCAACGTACCTACGTCGTAAGAGAAGACTTCGCTGGTAGAATTTGGGTAGGACTAACCAAAGGATTGTTCGAATGGAAAGAGGGTGTTTTGCATAATCGTGATCAGTTACATTCTTTATTTTCTTTACGGGTCGAAGACATTGCCCTTATGCGGGATAGCACCTTGGTTGTGGCCTCAAAAGGGGGAGGTCTTGTTTTTTGGAAAGGCAAGAAATTTAAATGGATCACTACCAAAGATGGTTTGACAGCCGATATGATGGAATGTCTTTATGCCGATGAAACAGGTGTACTTTGGGCGGGCACCTTAAACGGCTTGAATCGGATTACTGGTATCTGGGACAATTGGATAGTAGAGCAAATCACTATTTCTCATGGCCTGCCATCTAACGAAATCAGCCGTATCAGGACATATGGTGAAGACGTATGGGTGGCTACAAGCAAAGGGTTAGTCCATATTTCAAATAAAAGCAATAGTCCAAATGCTCCCCAACCCTTTCTGACTTCTGTTCTAGCTAACAATTCTCCGATAAATGTACATAAGCCAGTCAAACTACACTCGAAGCAAAACAACCTGGTCATTAACTATTCTGGCATCAATTACTCCATGAACGGCAAAATCCCATACCGTTATCGCATGGATGGTGATCAGTGGACAAGCACACAAAACCGCTCTTTGAATTTTCCAGACTTACCACCTGGTGAACGTTTTTTTGAAGTGCAGGCGCGAAATGAGGATGGCGACTGGAGTAAATCGGCAAGGTTTCAATTTGTCATTAATCCACCTTGGTGGGCTACCATCTGGGCAAGAATCGGGGCTTTCATTTTGTTACTTTCTTTGGTTTTGATGGTATATCAGTACAGAACAGGACAACTAAAAAAGAAAAATAAAATTCAATTGAAAATAGCGGCCTTGGAACGGTCAGCATTGCAGGCTCAGATGAACCCGCATTTTATTTTCAATTGCCTCAATTCTATTCAGAATTATATCCTTCAAAATGAAAAAGAGGCCGCCATTATGTATCTTGGAAGCTTTGCAAGCCTTGTGAGATCTATGCTTAATGCCTCCGTAGCGGGAGAAATCTTATTGGTCGAAGAGGTGAAATTGTTGACTAATTATCTGGAACTGGAAAAAATGCGATTTGGAGATCGGTTCACCTTCGAGGTCGTGATCGCTGAAAGTCTGGATACCTTTGAAGTAAAAATACCACCCTTGCTGGTTCAACCTTATGTTGAAAATGCATTGTTACATGGTATTTTCGGCAAAACCAGTGGCGGGAAAGTGGCCGTTTCTTTCGATAAAAAAGAAGACTATCTTGAAGTGTCCATTTTAGACAATGGTGGAGGCTTCGAAGAGAAAGAAGCTAAAGCCAAAAACTCAAAAAATTACAAGTCATTCGGTATGTCGATCACCAGAAACCGGCTGGAATTATTGTCCAATAAAAAAGACAACAATCATGTTAGTTATAAAACCCTGTATGATACTAATGGACTGGTAGTCGGCACAAAAGCCACCATTCGGATTGGTATTGAGGAAAATTTAAAGAATAAGGAATAAAAATGAAACGCATTGCAATTATAGACGACGAAGCTAATGCCCGAATGGGACTGCGGACTTTGCTCGACAGCTTTTGTCCTGACGTGGAAATATGTGGCGAGGCGGATTCTGTAGAAAGCGGTTATCAACTCATTCGCCAAAGTAAGCCACATGGAGTCTTGCTCGACATATCCATGGAGGATGGAACCGGTTTTGATTTGTTGGATAAATTTATAAATCCATCTTTTCAGGTCATTTTTACTACAGCACATGACGAATTTGCCTTGAAAGCTTTTCGCTACCATGCATTGGATTACCTTTTAAAACCCATTAATCCAGTGGAACTGGTACAAACCATTGATCGGTTGACGGTGGAGGTGCCAGAAGAATACCCTACACAAATAAACAACTTATTGGAAAGCAACCGTACCAGACAATTCGATAAAATAGCCATCACCAGCCTGGAAGGGGTGGCTTTTCTGCGCCTCGATCAAATCGTCCGCCTCGAATCAGATGCGAGCTACACTACTTTTTATTTATCAAACAAAGAGCGCCATTTGATAGCCCGTCCAATGAAGGATTTTGAAGACTTGCTACCTGAAGACGATTTCTTCAGGCTCCACCAGTCTCATTTGGTTCATCTTAGCTTTGTCAAAAAAATACTACGGGAGGATGGTGGATATGCCTTAATGGAAGATGATTCCAAAGTGCCTATCGCCCGAAGGCGGAAAGAGGCATTTTTACAGGTGATGAAGCAGCGTTTTCGGATGTGATCACTTATATATTAATATGACAAAGTAGCGTTAAGGAATGTTACTTTATTATTGAATCATTCCTAAGAAACTATTGATAAAGCAATTCTATCAATTCTAATTTAGAAGAGATTGGAGAGAAGGGTTCTTCTGAGGTATGTTTTAATTATATTATATGAAATTCTTACCTTTCTATTTAAATATTCAAAAGAAATACGGATAAATAATTTATAAATGGGATTAACTTCACTAAATATGAATTTCTGCACTTAAAGTACTTTCAACTCTTCCTAAAGAAACAGTTCGAGAAGTAAGAAACATGCATCATTCTCTCCTAATTTAAAATAGAAGGTTATAATTGTTTCCTCTTTTTGAACTTTGGTTAATATTAAATTGAAGTCATTTAAGAATACGAAGACTATTTACACACAAAGCATTAAGGACATTGGACTACAGCTATTTCTCCTTCCATAGCTATGGCTATGAAACTCAAAATGAGCTTTGCCAATAACCTTAAGCCTTTATGTTCGATTTAGTCCTGCATTTTTAAATGACTTCATTGAATAAAAATCTTACTAAGAAGGAAACTGCTTAGTAATTATAATTCCATATATTTAGAATATACTTTTTGTCTTAAATTAAAAGTAAGTATTGTAAAATCACTTTTTTAGCCCAACCCTAACATTATGAATACAATATATTCTACCACTAAATTTTTATTGCTCCTCATCATTGGAGCATCAGCCATATTAATAACGACTAGATGTACAACAAATATCGATTCGGAAATTGCTCTGTCTCCTGATTTCCCAAACTACCATGTCAATTATTCAGACAGCATTAGTGATGTACAATCGCAATTTGACACTGAAATGTGGAAAACATTTGTAGCCCTTTGTTGGCCAGCAGATGGATTTATACCCAGCTCTACAGGTAATATTACTGACAATACAGATGCTCGAGCCGTATTTGAAAATTATTCATTCAACTACGATTTATTCCTTCTTAATGTTAGGGATACTACTACTTTTGAACCAGTCGGATGGGGAGAATCTGACGCTCTGAATCAACAACGTCAAGCAAGATGGGCGCGTTGGCATCAACATAGTGAACTTTGTCCAGATCTCGTCGCTGAAGCCAACGCAAAGGGCATCACTAATATGGCGCAAATCATACCACTGGACGAATTCATACAAGCTTCTAATAAGGGTAGACCCCATGTACCTCTTGTTGACTTGAATGAAACTATCGTGTGGTCTAGTGTCGTATTTAATCAAGCTACCTTTGACTTTGTTACGGAAAATGAATTGTATTCGGCGAATGGAATTGAAAAAGTAAAAAATAATGTAGAAAAAATGGAGGTACATCATGTGAAATCCAGAGATTCTTCGGGGCAAACTATTTATATAGATACAACAATCACTCAGTATGTAAATCAACTAGAAGACAATGATGGAGCTATTCACCTCAAAACATCCTGGAAAATTATGGGAGATGGAGATGATACTACAAAGTTTCACACTGCTTGGGGGGCATTGTTATTTAACAATCTCAATTTTGCCGACGATACAACTTGGCAGCCGCAATGTGCTTTGGTGCAGGTAGGATTGGTAGGTATGCATATTGCCATAAAGACAGAAGACCAACCGAGCTCTATATGGGCCACCTTCGAACATGTGGACAACTGCCCCGAAGTAGAACTTATTCAAAATAAACACTATAATTTCTACAACAGTGCTTCATCCAATCCAGAGAATATAGTACCAAATGCTAATGATTCACTTCCCAAAGCCTTAGCAGAAGACCCTTACTGGTTTAATCCCGATGGATCAACTATTAATCCACTGGGCCAAGTCGTAAGAGAAATCCCTATTACAGCAGCTACTAAAACACTCAATGCTTCATATCAGCAAGCTTTAGCCAATACTGTCTGGGCTAATTATCAATTAGTAAGTACCCAATGGATGGAGCCGACAACCCAAATAGTATATCCAACATTTCTTTCCAATACAACACTTGAAACATTCGACCAACTTGGATCGAGCTGTTTCGGATGCCACCATCAAGTAACCGCCAATACTCTAAAAGGTGGACCAAATAATGAACAGTTTACAATGGATAATTATCCTATTGGAAATGTATTGAATGTAAGTCTGTATTACAGTAAATCGAAATTACCTCCAGGCACAATAGATACTGCAATATATGCTGACTATATGTGGTCATTATTGAAGTGGGAAGAGTCTGGACATTTGACTTGGAAACAGACGAAATAGTTATTTTGGTTTTAAATGTCCTTTTTATGCACCTAGCAGCCTGTCGGGAAATTAGCATTTCGTGTTTTGAGATGCTCCACAGACTCTGTAGGTAAATTAGATCAAAGTACTTTTATGTGCATATTTTCAATTTTGGTTTCGTAATTTCATTACAATTT
>Ga0256847_1000362_pt1 | contig 29786 bp, 24 predicted proteins | sample TeddybearmetaG_FD_189099 | JGI IMG/M metagenome (GOLD analysis project Ga0256847, IMG submission 189099) | Hydrothermal vent microbial communities from East Pacific Rise, Pacific Ocean - Teddybear | ecosystem: Environmental > Aquatic > Marine > Hydrothermal vents | place: Pacific Ocean: East...
TCGATAAAATTGTAATCGCCAATCGCGGTGAAATTGCTTTGCGCATTCTTCGTGCATGCCGTGAATTGGGTATAAAAACCGTTGCTGTGCATTCTGATGTTGACCGTGACTTGAAACACGTTCGCTTGGCTGATGAAGCTGTATGTATAGGACCGGCTGCTTCAGTCGACAGTTACCTGAATATTCCCGCCATTATCAGTGCAGCAGAGGTCACTGATGCTGTAGCGATACATCCCGGCTATGGTTTCTTGTCTGAAAACGCAGATTTCTCAGAAAAAGTAAGCCTCAGTGGCTTTACATTCATAGGCCCTAGAGCTGAAACCATTCGCATGATGGGAGATAAGATTTCTGCCAAGAAAGCAATGCTTGCAGCGGGTATTCCTTGTGTACCAGGAGACGGTGAGCCGCTTACTGATGACAACAATACCAACATGAAGATAGCCCAGGGAATTGGTTATCCAATCATTGTTAAAGCGGCGGGCGGCGGCGGCGGTCGTGGTATGCGTGTAGTCCATACAGAAGCGGCATTAATCAATGCCATTTCGTTGACTCGAGCAGAAGCTGCTGCAGCATTTGGCAATGACACGTTATATATGGAAAAATTTCTTGAAGACCCTCGCCATATTGAATTTCAAGTGTTAGCAGATTCCTACGGCAATGCAATACACTTGGGTGAAAGGGACTGTTCTATGCAGCGTCGTCATCAAAAAGTTGTTGAAGAAGCACCTGCTCCTGGCATTACCGAGGAACAACGCCAACAAATGGGTGAGCTTTGCACCAAGGCATGTAGAGATATTGGCTATCTGGGTGCGGGTACATTTGAATTCTTATACGAAAGGGGTGAATTCTTTTTCATTGAAATGAATACCCGCGTACAGGTTGAACACCCTGTTACAGAAATGATTACCGGTTTTGATATCGTTAAAGAACAGTTACGTATTGCTTCAGGTGAACCCCTTTCAAAAACACAGGATCAAGTGACCTTTACCGGACATGCAATCGAATGCCGCTTGAATGCCGAAGACCCGAAAACCTTTATGCCCTGTCCTGGCACAATTGAACAGTTCCACATGCCAGGCGGCCCAGGTATTCGATGTGAAACACATATATATAATGGTTATAAAGTACCCCCCTATTATGACTCCATGATTGGCAAGCTAATAGCACATGGCGATGACCGAAACAGTGCAATTGCCAGAATGCAAACGGCACTAAGTGAAATGATCATTGATGGTATAAAAACCAACATTCCATTACAAGTTGACATTATGACTGACAGTGCATTTATATCTGGCTGCCAAAACATACATTATCTGGAAAAGAAACTGGGTATTTAAACTACACATAGGAACGTGTACAGAATAAGCTGGGAAATTGGCGAAGTAGTTTGTTCGTATTCAAGGCGTAGAAATGGGCGCGTAGCAAGCTACTCAACCCTTTCTACAACGAACAAGACGGACAGAATACAAAGCCAATTGTTCAAGTTATTCTGTGCACGTTCCTTATATCCAGAAAATTATTAATCTATCTCGGCCAAGTGGAGCGCTAAGACTGCCTATTACCCATAAGTACTAACATTATAATAATCAATAGATTAAGATTGCATAAAATAACTATAATAAATTTTGATTTCAATAAATACAGGCTCTTAGATATTGGTTTCCTATTGATACACAACTTATGGGTAATATCCAGTCCTAGGAGGCTGTCCGAGAATAGAAAACCTACTGCGGAAAAGCCTATTTTGTCCAGTTTTTCCGATCATTTTCGTTACTCGCGTAAACCATTTAACTTAAATGAACGGAAAAACTGACTCAAAATGGGTTCCCCTCGCTACGGTTTCTATTCTCGGACAGCCTCCTAGGACATATTGAATCTTTGTGCCTCCCCGTGGCCTTCGTAGTTAAACATAACCCACCAATAAAATAATGACCTGGCATCAACTTTCTATTATTACCAATAACAATACAGTGCCTGAAGTCTCTGACTTTTTTACTGAACTGGGCGCAGTATCTGTAACGTATATGGATGCTGAAGACCAACCGGTCTATGAACCCGCTCCAGGTGAAACAAAAATATGGCGCCTAACTAAAGTTATTGCTCTGTTTGAACTTGATGCCGAACCAGAACTAGTAAAGACACTTTTATTTTCTCGATTCAAAAATAATACCCTGGAAAACTGGTTTCAGGAGATTCTGCAAGACCAAACCTGGGAACGTTCATGGATGGAATATTACCGCCCTATGAAATTTGGCAACTCTCTCTGGGTATGCCCTACTGGACAAGAAAAAACAGAAACTAACACTGTTTGCATGACTCTCGACCCAGGCCTGGCATTTGGTACAGGAACCCATCCAACTACTGCCTTGTGCCTGGAATGGCTTGCCAGTCATGACCTTACAGATAAAATAATTATTGATTACGGCTGCGGTTCTGGCATCCTGGCTGTTGCTGCTCTATTACTGGGAGCAAAAGAAGCCCATGCCATTGATATTGACCCTCAGGCAATAACTGCAACAGAGGCCAATGCTGAAAAAAATAAGGTTAAGCATAAAATCAAATGTTATCTGCCTGAACAGTTCCAAGCTTTCCAGACTGACATTTTGCTTGCTAATATTTTAGCTCACCCTCTTTGTGATCTATCTGAAACAATATCTAAACTCGTTAAAGCAGAAGGACAACTTGTTTTATCAGGCATTTTAAATGAACAGGCAGACTCCGTTATCACAGCATACAAGCAACACAACATCCAGATAAAAGTACCGATAAGTCAGGAAGGCTGGTGCAGATTAAATGGTATAAAGAGTATTTAAGAAATGCAAACACAATGTCCTGAATGTAACAAACAGCGTTCAATTTCAATAGAAGAACTTCGTTCTTCTCTAGGAATGATTTGTTGTGATGGATGCTCCTCCATGTTTGATGCTCTCGAACTATTAAACGATGAAAAGACCGACGCCCCATTAGAAGCTAACGAAATATTACCCGCACTCAAAAGTCCATCAGATGAACACAAAGGCCCTTGGGGAATTGGCTATACTGTTTGCATTATACTTTTTCTGTTTCAAATTTATTTTTTTGAAGGTTATAACTTAACTCAAAATACCTTTTTAAGACCGTGGCTAAAAACAATATGCAGCAGTTTAAACTGTCAGTTACCTGTTTACAAAAACCTCAATGAAATTACCATTTTGCACGGAGCTTTCGAAGCTACGAAAAATAATACTTACATTTTTAGAACCTCATTTTCCAATCAGTCCGCTTTCGAACAGAAATACCCCTCCATTAAACTAACATTACAAAACTTTTCTGGACAAACCTTTGCTGAAAGAGTTTTTCGACCCCAAGATTACACTAAAAGGTCTGCCAGCCTGATTGGCTCAAACACTTCTACAGAAATAACAATGGAAATTGCAGCACCATCAAAAAAAATGGGTGGCTATCGTTTTGAATTAATCTGAACCTAACAACACCCGTTAAACATTATTCACTTAAACCATTGAATATTTTATTCATTCAGACTTTTAGCTTAAATGGCACATCCTGATCTCTACTTAAAAAAAAATGAAGACAAACGCTTACGTAAAGGCCATTTATGGGTCTTTAGTAATGAAGTCGATACCAAACGCTCACCTTTAGACCAATTCGCTGCTGGTGATTTGGTTGCCATTAAAGACAACAGTGGAAAACCACTGGGTAGTGCATATATCAACCCTAACACTTTAGTCTGCGCTCGACTGATCTCCAGAAAGCCCACACAAAAAATGGGCGGAAATTTTTTCAAGGACAGAATCACTAATGCACTGGCATTGCGTGAACGATTATTTGACAAGCCATATTACCGCCTGATTTTTGGTGAAAGCGATGGGCTTCCTGGTTTGGTAATCGACAGGTTTGGCTCTGTTTTATCTGTTCAAATAACAACAGCGGGCATGGAGAAACAAAAAGAAATCTTAGTCGCCACACTCATTGAGCTGTTATCTCCTGAGTCCATTATTTTGAAAAATGATAATAGCCAGCGACAACTGGAAAACCTGTCTCAGAAAACTGAGGTCATATACGGAACACTACCTGAAACTCTCATCATAGAAGAAAATAACGCTCTGTTTCAGTTAAGTGTTATCGATGGTCAAAAAACTGGCTGGTTTTATGATCATCGTAATAGTCGGGCGCAAGTAGCAAAACTTGCCAAAGATCAGCGTGTATTGGACTTATTTTCTTATTCGGGTGCATGGGGTATACCGGCTGCTATGGCAGGCGCTTCTGAAGTCACCTGTGTTGATAGCTCTGAATCCGCCCTAACTATGGCTCAAAGCAGTGCTAAACTAAACAACGTACAAGATAAAATGCATTTTGTCCGTAGTGATGTTTTTGATTTTCTCAAGCAGGCCAGGGAAAACAATGCACATTATGATATTATTATTTTAGACCCTCCCGCACTGATTAAACGCAAGAAAGACTTCAAAGCAGGTTATGAAGCATACCGTAGATTAAACCACCTGGCACTACAAATTCTGTCAAAAAATGGCATATTAGTTTCTGCCTCCTGTTCACATCATTTAACTAAATCAAACTTACATGAAATATTGCGTTCCTCTGCACGCCATATAGACCGTCATCTGATATTTTTTGCCACCGGAGGTCAGGGCCCGGATCATCCTGTTCATCCAGCTATTCCGGAAACAGAATATTTAAAAACCTATTTCTGTTCTGTTGCTAGCAGTTTATAATTGTTGTATGAAATCAACAAAAGCACCCTGTGTACTTTGTAGCCAGCCTGTTGAAATAAAAGGTTTCAGGCTAGAAACAAAAGAAGGACTAAAACATTTCTGCTGCGAAGGCTGTTTAAGTATTTACCAGTTACTAAACGAAGATAAACTATTACCTACAACAAACGAGAAAAATAAATGAAAGCTTGTGAACAATGTGCTGCTGATAGAGTTCAGATAGGCCGCAATCATAAACAAATGTCTGTTTTATCCAGAGCGATAGGACTCATTTTGGTTTATTTGCCCATACTGACTTTACCCTTTGTCATTACCAGCGCATACTTAACTTACTACAGCCTGATTTTTTGCGGTGCAAAAAATTTAAAAAAATGGGGTGACTATATCCCTGACAGAGCCAGCCATCGTTACACAATGAAAGACCAAATCACCATGGATGGTACATTCAAATTAAGTTTTGCCCAATCTAAATTGTATTGGATTATTAACTGTACAATGTATTGCCCGTACAGTGTTGCTCTTTTTGAATGGCATGCTTATCTGGTTAAAGTCGTTGAAAACTGGTGGTGTCCATTCACTCATGCAAACAAGGAAAATTATAAAAACGGTTCCATTGACCAATCTTTCTGGCATATTTATCCAGAAGATATTGATAAACTGCATGGCGATGATAAAAGTAACCCAATTTTTACTGATGAACATGATAAAGATTTGAAGGCCGACTAAGAACTCAAGACGAAAGACGCAAAGAGCAATAATACTTACGTCTTTCGTTTTTCTTTTTTCGTCTGAAACATTCTATTCCCCACCCGCATACTCCATACCCATCATTTAGATAAAAAAATAAAACAATCAATGGTGATTATCGACACCATTTCATGTATTATATGCGGCCCCACTGAATAGCTCATAAAATGCAAATAGGCCCATACTCTCTTAAAAACAACCTGATACTTGCCCCTATGGCAGGAATCACTGACCGTCCATTTCGTGAGTTATGTAGGCAGTTTGGTGCGGGCCTTGCCGTATCTGAAATGGTTGCATCGAACCCGGCATTGCAAAAACACAGAAGAACACTACTAAAAACTGACTATACCGGAGAAATGGGGTTGCGATCTGTTCAAATTTTAGGAACAAACCCACAACAAATGGCTGATGCAGCACGTCTGAATCAACAACGTGGCGCCCAAATAATTGATATTAATATGGGCTGTCCAGCCAAAAAGGTCTGTTCAGTTGCAGCGGGCTCCGCTTTGCTCAAAGATGAAGCATTAGTCAACAAGATTCTGGATGCTATTGTTAATGCCGTCGATATTCCCGTGACCCTCAAAATTCGTACCGGATGGGATAAAGACAACAAAAATGCACTTAAAATTGCCCAGATTGCTGAACAATCAGGTATTGCAGCTCTAACCATTCATGGCCGAACACGGGCATGTAAATTTAATGGGCAAGCCGAATATTCTACTATTAGGCAAGTAAAGCAAGTTGTTAATCTTCCCATTATTGCTAATGGCGATATCACTGACGCTACCAAAGCCAAACAGGTTATTGAATACACAGGGGCTGATGCCATCATGATTGGTCGGGCTGCACAAGGTAAGCCTTGGGTTTTTAATGAAATTTTACAGCACCTAAATAACAATAAAAGCTATATAAAACCGTCTGTTAATGACGTTCAATCAATAATTAATAATCATCTGGAAAACTTATATAGCTTCTATGGCAATATTAGCGGTGTTAGAATAGCCCGTAAACATATAGGCTGGTATTTTGATAACTTAGGGTCAATTCCTTCTGTCCGTATTAAAGAGATTTATCAAACACTTATCCCATCCCAACAAATAGCACTGGTAAATTCAGTCTTTGCCGATACCAAACTCGCATATTAAAAACAGTCATAACATATATGGAAGCAATGCAAGAAAGCGCAAAAGTCATCAAGATTGACAGTAAAAAAAAGACGCCTATTCCTCTATCAGTTCATGTTAAAAAAACTGTAGAACATTATTTTTCTCAACTTAATGGTCATGATACTTGTGGGCTCTATGCAATGGTCATAAGCGAAGTAGAAAAACCATTGTTAGAAGCTGCATTGGAATATTGTGGCCACAACCAAACCAAAGCAGCTAAGATACTTGGCTTAAGCCGTAGTACTCTGCGTAAAAAAATAGATTTATACGGATTATCATAGCTGCTTAGGGAGGTGGTGGTGGTAATAAATAATCATCCTATCTCCCTTACCCTGACTTCTCTCGCCCATTTCCGGCATACATATCTTTAGAGGTTTTAATGAACAAAAAAATTACTCGCGCACTCGTCAGTGTTTCAGATAAAACGGGTGTACTCGAATTTTGTCGGGAACTGGATAAATTAGGTGTTGAAATACTATCAACAGGTGGTACTGCAAAACTTCTTACTGAAAACAAAGTAGCCGTTACCGAAGTATCTGATTATACTGGTTTTCCTGAAATGATGGATGGTCGCGTTAAAACGCTACACCCAAAAGTTCATGGGGGAATATTGGGTCGTAGAGGGATTGATGATCAAGTGATGACTGCGAATGGAATAAAACCAATTGATCTGGTGGTAGTCAACCTTTACCCCTTTGAACAAACTGTTGCCAAGCCAGATTGTGATTTAGCAACGGCTATAGAAAATATCGACATAGGCGGCCCAACCATGATTCGCGCTGCCGCAAAAAACCATGCTGACGTTACGATTATTGTAGATCATTGTGATTACAATTCTATTATTGATGAATTAAAAAGTAATGATACTAGCATTTCTCAACAATATCGCTTTAACCTGGCATTGAAAAGTTTTGAACATACTGCACGTTACGATACGGCTATTTCAGCTTATCTGGGCGGAGTAAATAACATTCAATTTCCAGACACACTTAACCTGCAGTATTACCATACCCAATCCATGCGTTATGGTGAAAATCCACACCAAAATGCTGCTTTTTATACGGAAAAAACCGCTGAACCTGGCACCATTGCTGCAGCAACCCAGTTACAAGGCAAAGAACTGTCTTATAACAATATTGCCGATGCTGATGCCGCTTTGGAGTGTGTAAAGTCTTTTACCCAACACCCTACTTGTGTCATTGTCAAACACGCCAATCCCTGTGGAGTCGCTGAAGCTAAAGATCTTTTTACCGCGTATGACCTGGCTTATGCAACAGACCCAACATCGGCTTTTGGTGGCATTATTGCTTTTAACCGGGAACTGGATGAAAAAACGGCGACAGAAATTGTTAAGCGCCAATTCGTTGAAGTCATCATCGCACCGGTCATTAGCGCACAGGCTAAAACTGTATTAGCCGATAAAAAGAACATCCGTGTACTCGAGTGTGGCGGGTGGAATAAGGAAAACAAACCTGCTCTTGATTTTAAACGCGTCGCCAGTGGCTTATTAGTACAAGATAAAGACTTCGGACAAATCACTAAAGATGACATAAAAATTGTCAGTAAGCGCCAACCGACTGAACAACAAATAGCTGATTTGCTGTTTGCCTGGAAAGTAGCTAAATTTGTTAAATCAAATGCCATTGTTTATTGTAAAAATGGTCAAACCATTGGTGTGGGGGCCGGGCAGATGAGTCGTGTTTATTCCGCTAAAATTGCAGGTATTAAAGCAGCCGACGAAGGTCTTGTTGTCTCTGGCTCTGCCATGGCATCAGATGCTTTTTTCCCTTTTAGAGACGGCATAGACGCAGCTGCTGAAGCGGGTATTACTGCTATTATCCAACCTGGCGGTTCAATGCGAGATAATGAAGTCATTGAAGCTGCAGATGAACATGATATTGCTATGGTCTTTACTGGCATGCGCCATTTCAGGCATTAGGGAAGTGGAAATAAATCATCATCCAATCTCACTTAGTCAATTTGCAGGGTTACGCTATCTTTGACCCAAATATTATTTTAACGAGAATTCTCAATGAAAATACTCATCGTTGGTAGTGGTGGCCGTGAACACGCCCTTGCCTGGAAAGCTAAACAATCCTCAAACGTAAGTTCTGTCTTTGTTGCGCCAGGTAATGCCGGAACAGCTATAGAAGATGACATTACCAATGTTGCTATCAGTGTTGAGGATATTCCCGGTATAATTAAATTCGCTGAACAGGAAAGTATAGCTCTCACCATTATTGGCCCTGAAGTGCCATTAGTCATGGGTATTGTTGATGCCTTTACAAAAGCAGGTCTAAAATGTTTCGGTCCCTCTGCTAAAGCAGCACAATTAGAAGGGTCAAAAACATATTGTAAAGATTTTATGGCAAGGCATAATATCCCTACAGCGGAATATCAGACCTTTACAGCAACTCAGCCAGCTATTGAATATATTCAAGCCAAAGGAGCTCCCATCGTCGTTAAAGCCGATGGCCTGGCTGCCGGTAAAGGTGTTATTGTCGCTCAGACTGAGCAACAAGCCATTGCCGCTGTTGAAGATATGCTTTCCAGTAATGGTTTCGGTGAAGCAGGTCACCGCGTTGTTATTGAAGAATTTCTGGAGGGTGAAGAAGCCAGTTTTATTGTTATTGCCGATGGTGACACTGCCTTACCTATGGCTACCTCACAGGATCATAAAGCACGAGATAATGGCGACCAGGGGCCCAATACTGGAGGTATGGGAGCGTATTCACCTGCTCCTGTAGTCACTGCCAGCATCTACCAAACAGTCATGGATAAAGTGATAAATCCAACCTTAAAAGGTATGCAAGAAGATGGTGTTCCTTATACTGGCTTCTTATATGCAGGTTTAATGATCAGTAAAGATGGCTCAATTAAAGTACTGGAATATAATTGCCGGTTCGGTGACCCTGAAACGCAACCCATTATGATGCGTCTAAAAAGTGATCTGGTTGATTTATGCTTATCCGCATTAGACAAAAATCTCAGCAACATGATAACAGAATGGGATAAACGTCCCGCTTTAGGTGTTGTCTTAGCTGCTGGAGGCTATCCCGATAGCTATCAAAAAGGGGATGTTATCTCTGGTTTACCCACTGCTGAACAGGCTGATTGTAAAATTTTTCACGCGGGTACTAGTGAAAAAAACGGCAACATTGTTACCTCAGGAGGCAGAGTTCTATGCGCCTGTGCCTTAGGCCAAGATATTGCCGATGCCCAACATAAGGCTTATGAACTGAGCAAGAAAATCCAATGGAACAATGTTTTTTACCGAACCGATATTGGTTTCAAAGCCCTTGATAAATAATGCTCTATATCTATTTTGAATAACTGCTCATGAGCAGTTATTCAAGAAACCAAACTAATTATTCCAGGTTTAATGTTTTAAAACCCCTAGCATTACAGCTACATGTGCTAGCTCAGTTACACTGGATACCTGTAATTTTTTCTTAATTTGAGTGGCATAATTTGCAACTGTTTTATAGCCCAGACATAACTCGTCCGCAATCTTATGCGCAGTTAAACCTTTCGCCAGCAGTCTAAAAATATCAAATTCGCGCACTGAAAAGTTTTCTATAATCTTTAGGTAATCATGCTCAGCAGGAATACCCATAACCTCTACAAATAACCCCTGCTCAACATATTGCTGTCCCAGCTGAATTATTTCTATAGCCTCAACTAGTATCTCCGGTGCACTGTTTTTAGTAATATAGCCTTTTGCGCCCGCATTAAGTGCTCGACGAACATAAACCTGCTCATTGTGTACACTGAAAACCAGAATATTGGCTCTCTCATCTCGCTGTATAATGCGCCTTATCGCTTCCAGACCACCTATACCCGGCATAGATAAATCCATCACCACAACATCCGGTTGAAACTGTTGGTACAGTTGGATTGCCTGCTCTCCACAATCAGCTTCTGCGGTAACTTCCATGCTAGACACCGCTGATAACAAAAGTTTAAAACCAGCCCTGACCACAGCATGATCATCAACTAACAAGACTTTAGTTCTTTTATTCATTCAATTGGAATTTGAATACTTATCTTCATGCCTTCACCCGGCTGTGATTGCATATCTAACTTCCCGCCTAACGATCTTATTCTTTCTTTCATACCCAATAAACCAAAGCCTGAACCTATATCATCAAGCTTACATCCTTGACCATTATCTATCACTAACAAATGCAGTTTATCTATATCTGTAGTAACGTTGAGTTCTATTGTAACGCAACTGGCATTGGCATGACGTATCACGTTGGTCAGACATTCTTGGATAACCCTAAACAGTTGAATAGTGATTTTTCTCTCCAAAAAATCGACCTTATCATCGTATTGTAGAGTAAAACTCATACCTGGATTAATTTCCAGCCAGTGAATCAGCAAGTCTTCTAATGTCGCTTTTAATCCTAATTCAGTTAACACCAATGGATGTAATTGCTGCATCATTGCTCGAACCACTACCATCAGATGATCACATATCTCAACTATAGTAGCCGTTATTTTTTTTGTGTCTGTATCCTTATGTGCAGCGCTAACAGCCATAACCTTTATCGCAGTCAGTGATTGCCCTAATTCATCATGTAACTCTTGTGAAAGCCGCTGCCTTTCTTCTTCCTGTATTTCCAGTGAATGCTGAGTTAAAGCACGATTTTGCTGCTGTGTTTTATCCAACTCAGAAGTCATGTGGTTAATAGCTCTGGCTATACTGTCATATTCATGTGTTGCAAATTCAGGTAACTTTTTCTTATATTCCCCGGTTTCAATCAGTTTCAAGTTTGCAACGATAGTAGTTATCGCCAGTAAGGTTTTATTAAAAACCAGGTGTACAGCCAAAAAAGTAAGTAAAACCAATGCCAATATTGTGCTAAAAAAAACAATACTTTCTTGCCAGACCTCAGTAATTTCATCCAGGGGATTCGCCTGAATAATTAAAATCAATGCTTTATTGTCAAATGTGGCGAGCTGATATTCAGCCTCTGGATAATCACTCACGACTAAATTGACAAACCAGTCAGGTGGCATATCGTCCTGCTCTGGTAGAAAATGTTTTCGCGTAATATTAAGCACAGAACCCGATGGCTTTTTAAGTTGAATATTTAAATGACGGGTTTGATCCAAAGTGCTTAATCGATACATCCAGTCAGTTTCATTCATTCTACTTGAATGAGTTGCTCTTAAGCCTATTTTTATCAACTGCATTGCCAAATTAATAGATGAATCAACTTCCTTATTAACGGCATTTCGTGCCTGTAAAATAGCGATGGTTCCTCCTAATATCAAGATACACAGAGAAATCAATAAAATTCTTAAGCTAATTTGAAATCGTAGACTCATCAGGAAAATTACTTTGTTGTAACAATAAACCTAAAATAAAAGAACTCAAAACGTAACTACTCACCCCGTTGACTTAAAAAGGTGTGGATTGTTGATTTATCAGGCTTCTGCAACAGGGATGTTGCAGCAGAGCTTACATGGGTAGATATTTGCTCCTGCAAAATCTACATTTACCACATCCATGTGACTCACGTATTCACGCGTACTGAGAAATCAATAATCTACACCTTCTAAACTCGGGACGTGCAAGTAGTTACCTCAAAACTATAGTTTGATTATTTTCCTGAATGTTAAATTAATTCGTTCAGTTTTGTTTTTTTTTGTTTTTGGTAATTCATGCCGCCAGTGATGTTGGATATCTCCAGCCATTATCAGTAAATCGCCATGATTTAACAACACATCGAGTACCTTTTTACTTTTGTTGTGCCTAAACCGAAGCAACCGCTTTTCCCCAAAACTAAGCGATGCAATCACAGGGTTCGTGCCTAACTCTTTCTCATCATCTGCATGACAACCCATAGAATCAGAACCATTGCGGTACAGATTAGCCATAACACTGTTAAATGAGTAATGATACTGTAATTGAATTTTTTGTTTAATCGAGAGTAATGACTCAGACCATGGCAGAGGTTGATGTTTTACTCCTGAATACTGATATTCAGCGCCATCATCGCCATACCAGCACATTAACCTTGGAACTTTGACCCAACGACCATAAATAAAAATCTGTTCTTGTTGCCAGGCCAGATTATGAAGCAGTACTGAAAATAATGTCTGAGCTTCATCTGGCTGATAAAAGCTTTTAATTAAATAAAGTTCACCATCGACAGGCAACAGATTATTAAAAATGAAAACTTGTTTCAAGATAAAAGCTGCGACTCGCTATTGGAATATTATTTCTATAGCTACTAGAAGAAGGTTCCTTACCCTGAGAATCTAAAACATTACGTACCGATGCTGTAAAATCAATATGCCCCAGTAAGCGCTTACTATTTAGAGTTATATCGAATGTTTCATAATCTTCTAGATCATTATTTACTGATGAGAAATTAATCCGATGCCCGACCCAGTTTATTTGTGTCTGAATATGCCATTGAGGTAGAAATTCCCAGTTTACTGCCGCATAAATCTGATGCTCTGGTACTCCAGTCACTCTGGTATTGGTTTCGTCATCGCGGGAATATTGCCAGGCATAATTACCCTTAAAATTCCACTGCTGATGAAACTGCCAGTCCCATTCAACTTCAGTCCCATATCCGGTTTGACCTGCAGTATTTGATACTGTCGCAATTTCTGTTGAAGAAAGGCCTATCATCTTGTCAATCTGATAATAATAAAAATTACTTGCCAGCCTTAAATCACTGAAAGGGCGATAATCAAAAGCCAATTCAATCGTTTCAATGGTTTCTGGTTCAAGATTTGAGTTACCGATAAATAACGGACTGTTTTGTTGTTTTTGCTCTAAAAAACTGGGCGCTCTGAATGCTTGTCCATAAAGTATTTTACTGCTAAGCTGTTGATTAATTTCCCATACCAATGCAGCCCGTGGATTGATAGTACTACCAAAATCTGAATATTCGTCATAACGAACACCCGCTGTTAACTGCCAGTCTTGAGCAATTTGCCATTCATCCTGCAACGATACAGACCAGATGGAGCGATCAGAATTGGGTAAAAATATTAAATCGGTTCCAGTCACATCCATTAAGCTTCCATCTATAATTGGTCTCGAACCATCAATAACTCCTTTTCCAAAATTCCGACTTTCTTTAGTTTTAACTTGTTCATAACGAAAGCCTGCACTTAATCTTATCAGGTGATTGTCAAACCCTTTAAAAATAGTACTCACGTCAAAAGCAGCCACCTGGTTTTCTATACCTAGACGAGAAAGTACCCCGTCAGTAAACGTTACAAAAGGAGGTATGGGAATTCCTTTTACAAAATTTATATTTCCATCCGTATCTATGGGTAACACCGTACCGTCTGGGAAGTTGTGTATATCAACATCTATATTAGTGTACAAATAACTGGCATGCGCTAAAAACTCCCAGTCTTTAATAAAATCTTCAGATGAAAAATGTACATCTGCCAAATAGTTTTCACCATTGACACTACCTTCATTATCCAAAGCACCCGCTGCTCCAGCTTTCAACCCAGCATCCACTTTATTAAACGCCCAAAAATTAATATCCCAATACTTACGTTGTAAATTTAAATGTGCATTCCATCGTTCTGCTTCTGTTTGCATTTCACCAGGTGCTAAAGAAACATTAGAAAATGGTAAAGCATCAAACTGGGACTGTAGATCAGAATCAATAATTCTGTCGCCATCGTTGTTGTTATGGGCATACTGCAGACTCGCAGCAATATCCCAACCTAACAAGTGCTCGCTATGCAACCCCCAAATACTCTGCGTATCCCACGATCCTCCGCGTATTCCTACTTCTGTTCCATCTATATCTTTTGCTTTTTTGGTAATAATATTTATCACACCGGCAAATGCATCCGCCCCATAAAGAGCTGACCCTGGTCCTCTAATCACCTCAATTTTTTGAATGGCTTCGACCGGTAACGCCATACCCGTCATGGTACTGCCCTTATAAGGTACTGAATAACGCGTACCGTTAAGCATAAATAATACTTGCGCGTTGCCATTATTATTCATGCCACGCATGGTGTATACCGGATCGTAAGTTACGGCTTGTATACTGACATGCAAACCAGGAACTGTTTCCAGTACCTGATGCAACTCGGTCGCTCCCATAATCTTGATTTGTTGCGCTGTAATTACCGTGGTGACAGCAGCAGACTTGTATGCCGGCTTCGCAGTACCTGAGGCTATTGTTACAGATATGTTGGCTAATTCTGTCGGTGACATGGAAAAAAAATCATCCATATCTTGTTCTATAGCCACCACCTTAAAACTAGAGCACATTAATACAATGCCAAGTTTTAATCGTAACGGTTTATTTATTATTTTTTTCATATAAGCCTACCATTTCAATTCATCTAAGGGTACTGGTTTGGCAATTCCATACCCTTGTGCATAATCAACGCCCAGCACCTTAAGCAGATTAAATATTTGTTCATTCTCGACAAATTCAGCGATCGTTTTTTTACCCATGACATGCCCCACTTCATTGATAGAGCGAACCATTGCCAGATCCACTTGATCATCAAGAATATCTTTAACAAATAAACCATCTATTTTTAAATAATCAACTGGCAGATTTTTTAGATAGGCGAAAGAGGATAGTCCGCTACCAAAGTCATCCAGAGAAAATGAACATCCTTGTTCACGCAAATGATTAATAAATTTTGTTGCATTGCTTAAGCTAGCAATGGCTGCTGTTTCAGTAATTTCAAAACAGATTTTTTCTGTTGGAATCGAATATTGATAAAATGCATCGGTAATAAAATTCAACATGCTTTCATCTGACAATGAAAGTCCCGATAAATTAATGGAACAAAGAGACAATTTATCTAAAAAACCCTGTTGCTTAGAAATCCATTCAAATAGGTGACTAATAACCCATCTATCTATAGCAGATGCTATATTGTAACGTTCGGCAGCGGGTAAAAAAGCCCCTGGAGGAATTATTTTCCCCTTTTTATCCTTAAAACGAATTAATGTCTCAAAATGCAATCCTTCCTGATTAGTGGAAATTGGCACAATCAGTTGTCCATATAAAACAAAATGGTTTTTATCAATTCCATATTGAATTTTTTCCACCCATTGCATTTCACCTTGCCGAGAAGCCAGTTCTTCATCATCCGGTCTAAAAACATGAACCCTGTTGCGACCTTTTTCTTTTGCTGCGTAACATGCTGCATCAGCTTCTTTCAAAATCTCAACCGCATTACCACTACAGCTATTGATTGATGCAATGCCAATACTTACACCCACATAAAAACTTCTGTCTTCCCAGGCAAATTGAAAGTCTCCTATCACATTCCTTAGTTTTTCACAGGCATGATACGCTTCTTCTAGAGAACAATTATTCATTAATATACCAAACTCATCGCCTCCTAAACGAGCCAATACATCACCTTTTCTTATTTGTAGTCTTAAAGTTTCACCCAATTGTCTTAATAACTCATCACCTGCCATGTGACCGCTAGTGTCATTCACCAGTTTGAATTGATCTAAATCAAGATAACAAAGCGCATGATCTGTCTTTTTTTCATGCGCTTCTTCTACTGCCTGATGAATAACAACATCAAATTCCGTTCTATTAACCAAACCCGTTAATGCATCATGACTCGCCTGATAAGCTACTTTTTCTGCCAGTATCCGGGTCTCTGTTACATCCTCACAAACTAATAATATATTTTTTTGTTGGTTTTCATTATTAATCAAACGGGCCGTTTCTCTAACCCAAATCACCCGGCCATCTCTACAAATTTTACGAAGTTCATATTTATGAATTTTAAATGGTGAAGCAATACAAGAGTCAAACAACATTTTCGCTATCAATTGATCGTCAGGATGAATAAAATCAAAAATAGAACGATCTTGTAATTCTTTGCTGGTTAAATCTAATTGCCTCGCCCCAAAACTGTTTACCGACAAGATGATGCCATCGGTAGTTACATTGAAGACCATGGTTGGATTATCATCATAAAGTGCACGATAATGGTCTTTGGCAACGGTTAATGCCCGGTTCTGTTGCTCTACCGTTGCAATCATGTCATTAAAGGCATCTACTAGCTCACCCAGTTCATCCTCATTCTTTTTGATTGCTCTCCTCGAAAAATCTTTCTCATGGGTAATTATATTCACTGTATTTAACAGTTTATTTAAAGGTCCGGTAATCACCCTAAGCAATGGTGCCGTTAATAAAAATGTAACAACACTTGCTGCAAACAACAATGTACAAAGCAAACCAATGGACTGTAACTTGCGTAAAAATGTAATATCTAAATTTGCCAAAATATAGATCACCCCTATTTGCTCAACGTCAAGAACTATAGGCACATACACATGCAACATTGTTTGCTCAAAATAAGTTTTCTGACCGCTATATTTCTCTGGACAAACGAATTCGGGATATATCTGGGATTTAAAACGAGTAAAAATTCGGCCTTGTTTATCATAGATACAAGCCGAATGAAAGATAGATAACTGTTCTAAAGATGCTAAATTTTCTTTTGCTAATCCAGGATCATCAAATAATAGAGCAGCAGTACTACGGTTTCCGATCAATTCAGCCATAGCAGATAAATCGTGTTGTGCATTTTGCTTAAATGCGACAATTTCAAAAAACAAAAGTAATATCGCTGCCAAAAATAATCCGGCAATACTGGAAAATACCTGTATGGATAATAATTTCTTTTTAATGGAAAGATTTCGAAGCAGTTTAATCATCGGCCTCTCCTTGGTAAATATCAGCCACTTCCAATAATTTGGCGCTCACCTCTAATCCGCTTTTTCTTAATGCTTGCAGATTAACAAGTAACTTGACTTTCCCTTCTTCAAGGAAAAAAGAAATCATTCCTCCTGCTTGTGTGATTTGCCTTGAATCACTTACCGTTAAAGTTTTTTCTAGTGAGCTAATAGTTAAAACCCCAGAAAACGATAAATCAGCGTTCCCCCAATTATCCTCAGACTCCCCCAAATAAACAATATGGCACTGTTTTATTTCACTAACTTTTTGATAACGGTATAAACGGATGGGTTTATTGTGAACTGTACGTTTTTCAATAGGATTTATAATTGAACCAAAGGGGTCTGTACCCAGAATACATATATTAAAAGTCTTTGACTTATTTTCTGGCCAGGAAATAAATTTAGTAAAATTATAAAGGTAACCCGCTTTGATTTTAAATTCTATAAGACTACCCTGAGCAACGGTAAGGCTCGAAAAAAACAACAAGATAAAAAGAAAAACCATCAATAAAGAGCATCCATTTTTTTTATGATAATTATGCTTAGACATAATGAAATTAAAACCCAATAGTTACCTTGCTCGTTGAAAGGAATATATTTGCATATATGCGGTAGACAAAAATGCAAAAGCAATGATCGAAAAATAGTGATTAGACCTAGCACATCCTGGCAGGCATAAAAATATTAGACTACTCAGGAATGGAGGTTAACTCCATTATCCTAGAAAAATCAGTTGGGCGCGAAATTATAGCGCCCAACTGATCTTTCTAGAATTATCCATACCCTTTTTCATTTTTCTTAACGCCGAATTAAACCACAGGAAACTGTAAAAAAATAAAAATCCTAAACAGATCCTTTATTATAGTTCAGGCTAACAATAAATCTACTTTGCATTAAAGAAACAATGCAGCGCATTTATCATGTACCTATGATCTTCTACACCGGCACTCTCTCTTATACTGTGCATCGCCCACATAGGATTTCCTACATCCACTGTTCTGATACCCATCTTTGCTGAAGTCATTGGGCCAATTGTACTTCCACAAGGGATATCAGTTCGATGGGAATACTTTTGATAAGGCGCTTTCGCCTGCTCACACCACTGTATGAACCTGGCTATTGAAATACTTTCTGATGTATACCGGTGATTTGCATTTACTTTAATCACCGGTCCTTTATTGACCATTATTTTATGCTCCGGTTCAAAAGCCGAAGGAAAGTTAGGTTGATAAGCATGTGCCATATCAGCACTAATCATAAAGCTTCTGGCTAAAGCACATTGATAATCTTCTGTATCAACATCCATTGCTAATGCAATGCGTTGAAGAATATCCGGTAACAAACTGCCATTAGCGCCTTTAGTACTTTCACTGCCGATTTCTTCATGATCAAAAAAGGCACAAACCAGGGTATTACCAGACTGCAATGTTGTTTCATTTAACAAAGCCTGTAGCCCAGCATGACAGGAAGCTAAATTATCCAGCTGACTATTTGCATAAAACTGTTGCTCATCTCCCCAAAACGCACCCTTTTGAGTATCATAGACATTTAGTTCCCAGGATAATATCTGCGCAGCATTTATTCCACAGGCGTTTCCCAGTAATTCATATAAAAATTGGCTGGAAATTTGTTCTTCGACTGCTGCCGAAATAATTAATGGTAATTCATTTTGTTTATCTAACTTCAACCCCTCTTCATTTACCTTCCTGTTCATGTGAATTGCAAGATTGGGTAAGCGTAAAATCGATTGATCAAAACTGACTAACTGACTGGCAATTTCCCCTGCTGATGTTTTATAACTAATACGTCCTGCCAGGCTTAAATCTCTATCAGTAAATGTAGCTAAAATAGGTCCACCATAAACTTCCACGCCTAATCTAATCAGGCCATTACTGCTATTTACAGGGTTGGGTTTTATTTTTAAACCCGGAGAATCAGTATGCGCTCCTAAAATTTTATAGCCCGTTTCAGATAACGGTTTTTCTCCCGTCAGAAAAATTATAATCGACGAGTCATCACGAATAACGTAATAACGTCCGGCGGGTTTTAATTTCCATTTTTGTTTTTCATCCAGCAATTTAAAATCAAATTGCATTAACCGCTGTTCCATACTTCTGACGGCATGAAAGGGACTGGGGCTATTATCAATAAATTGTAATAAATCTTTAACTTGCAGTTGAGCTGTCATGGTTTTTCTTTTAAATCCAGAGAAACTGAATTAATACAATAACGTAATCCAGTGGGTTGCGGACCATCTTCAAACACATGGCCTAAGTGTGATCCACAAGCTCTACAAGTTACTTCCACTCGTCTCATGCCATGACTTTCATCTACTATTTCATCGATATATTTATCATTTAACACACGCCAGAAACTGGGCCACCCTGAACCTGAGTTATATTTTTCTGCTGAATCAAACAACGCCGCTCCACAGCAGACACAATGGTAAATACCTTGCTGCTTACAATCAGTATATTTACCCGAAAACGGTCTTTCTGTTGCTTTTTTTCTACATATATCAAACTGTTCAACTGTTAATTTCTGTTGCCATTCCTGTTCTGTATATGATTTTCCAGTCATTTTAACGCTCCTGTTCAGAATAAACTTCATTCTACGCCCGACAGTAATCACATGAAAGATAAAATATCTTGAGTCTTTCTTCTCAAGGAATAGTTGTGAAAAAGGTTATGCTATAATGCGCGCAATTCTTGTTTCAAAAGAGAAAAATCATGAATGAAATGATGAGCTCAGGTGTAGAGTTGATGATAATAGGCATGGGAATAGTCTTTGCCTTTTTAGTAATGCTGATAGTTATGGTAAATATCATGACTTCTGTAATACAACGTTTTTTCCCAGAAGCCCCCATTATTGCTGCAACACCCGCATCGGCATCAACCACTCATACCGATGCTAGCATTATTGCAGCTATAACATCAGCGGTACATCAATACCGAAAAAAAAATAAATAATAGAATTTATTAACTTCGCATGATAACCCTGCGAAGTATATATTCAGGATACTTAAAGCTAACCCACAAAGTAAGCTGAGTCAAACTGACCCAAAAAGGTCACAGGAGATAAACCATGGCAGAAGTTAACAAGCCCCTAGGCATCACAGAAGTTGTGTTGCGCGACGCACATCAATCGATACTTGCAACCCGTTTACGTATTGAAGATATGTTACCGATTTGTGAACAGTTAGATCAAATAGGCTATTGGTCTATTGAATCCTGGGGTGGAGCAACATTTGATGCATGTATTCGCTACTTAGGTGAAGACCCCTGGGAAAGATTACGCTTGTTAAAAGCAGCTATGCCTAATACACCTCAGCAAATGTTATTTCGTGGGCAAAATATTTTAGGCTATCGCCATTATGCCGATGATGTGGTCGACAAATTTGTAGAACGCTGTGTTATTAATGGTATGGATGTATTCCGAATCTTTGATGCCATGAATGACATGCGTAATATCGAACAAGCTGTTAAAGCCGTTCTCAATACAGATGCGCATGCTCAGGGTACTATCTCCTATACGACTAGCCCGTTTCATACCATTGACAAATGGGTAGTACAAGGCAAACAAATTGAAGATATGGGCGCCCATTCTATCTGCATTAAAGACATGGCTGGTTTATTAAAACCTTATGATGCTTTTGAATTAGTAAGCAAATTAAAACAGGTTACTAATATTCCTATCCATATGCACTGCCATGCAACCACCGGTCTCAGTGTACCGACCATTATAAAAGCGGCAGAAGCCGGTATTGATAATGTAGATACTGCAATCTCATCGTTAAGTATGACCTATGGCCATAGCCCCACAGAAACTATCGCAGCCTGTTTTGAAGGCCAATCTCGTGATACTGGCCTGAACTTGATTAAACTGGAAGATATAGCTCACTACTTTAGAGATGTCAGAAAAAAATATGCTCAATTTGAAGGTAGCTTAAAAGGGGTAGACAGTAGAATTCTGACCTCTCAAGTTCCCGGAGGCATGCTAACCAACATGGAAAGCCAGCTTAAAGAACAGGATGCTGCCGATAGGTTTGATGAAGTATTAAAAGAAATCCCAAAAGTACGTAAAGACTTAGGATACATTCCTTTAGTAACGCCTACTTCGCAAATTGTAGGGACACAAGCGGTACTCAATGTACTTGCAGGTGAACGATATAAAACTATAACCAAAGAAACTGCCGGCATATTAAAGGGTGAATATGGTAAAACTCCTGCTGAAGTAAACAAAAAACTACAAACACGCGTCTTAGAAGGTGCTGTAGCCATAAAATGTCGTCCCGCTGATTTACTTGAATCAGAAATGCATAAACTGGTTGCTGAAGTTGAAGAAAAAGCAAAAACAGAAGGTATTAATCTGGCAGAAAATGTAGAAGAAGATGCCCTAATTAATGGTCTGTTCACCCATGTTGGTTGGAAATTTATTGCCAATCGCGGCAACCCAGCCGCTTTTGAGCCTGCTCCAGATGCAGATGTATTTGCAGCCGCCAATGTAAAAACAAATAGTCCAAATACAGCTACAGAAACCTATTCAGTTAATGTGGATGGCAGAAACTATAATGTAGCCGTTGGCCCTGGCGGCTCAAATATCAGTATCCAACAAACCAGCACTTCTCCAGTATCACCAGTAAGTAGCAGCGGCGAGATTATTGAATCTCCTATGGCTGGTATCATACTTAAAATTAATGTAACTCTAGGTGCCAATATTGCACAGGGCGATGTGGTATTGATCATGGAAGCCATGAAAATGGAAACTGAAGTGCGCTCCAAAATTTCTGGGACGGTCAGCAGTCTTAATATTAAAGAAGGCGATGCTGTTGCAGTGGGTGATACTTTAATAATCCTATAAACGAAATACAATAATTATTCAGGCTAAATATTTTTAGCAACTTACTATTATTACAGAATAAAAAGACACTCTATGGAAAATCTCATTGCCTTATGGGAAAGCACCGGACTCTATAATTTTACCGGACCTCAAGCATTTATGATGCTAGTCGGTTTCTTACTGCTTTTTCTAGCCATTAAAAAAGGTTTTGAACCTCTATTGTTACTACCCATTGGTTTTGGTGCTGTGTTAAGTAACATTCCAGTCGCTGGCATTGCTGAATCAGGTGGTATTCTTCATTACTTGTATTTTGGCATTAAATCAGGGATATTTCCTTTGCTAATTTTCATGGGTGTTGGGGCTATGACAGATTTTGGCCCTATGTTGGCAAATCCCAAAACATTATTTTTAGGTGCAGCAGCTCAATTCGGTATTTTTGCCACGCTATTAGGGGCACTCGCACTAAACTTTATTCCAGGAATGGAGTTTACACTGAAGGACGCTGCAGCTATTGCCATAATTGGTGGTGCCGATGGCCCTACAGCTATCTATGTTGCCTCTAAACTAGCACCAGACTTACTTGGAGCTATTGCAGTTGCTGCATATTCTTATATGGCTTTAGTACCTCTAATTCAGCCACCTATCATGCGGGCACTCACTACTGAAGAAGAACGCAAAATTGAAATGCAACAGCTTCGAGTAGTCAGCCAGACAGAAAAGATTGTCTTTCCAATGATGCTTTTAACTCTCTGCGCCCTATTGCTTCCTTCTGCGGCCCCTCTGGTAGGCATGTTCGCTTTAGGAAATTTGATGAATGCCTGTGGAGTAGTAGAAAGATTAAGCAAAACCTCACAAAATGAACTGATTAATATAGTCACCATCTTCCTGGGGTTGGCCGTTGGCTCGAAACTAAGTGCTGAACACTTTCTGAAAGCTGAAACACTGGGCATTTTAGCTTTAGGTGCCATTGCTTTTTGTATCGGTACTGCTTGTGGTGTACTAATGGCAAAAGTCATGAACAAATTTAGTAAAACACCGATTAACCCCTTAATTGGTGCTGCTGGCGTCTCTGCAGTGCCTATGGCTGCACGTGTAGCAAATAAAGTAGGTCTGGAAAGTAATCCACATAACTTTCTGCTCATGCATGCCATGGGACCAAATGTGGCCGGTGTCATTGGTTCGGCGGTTGCCGCAGGTATCTTATTAAGTATCGTAAAATAAACTTAATTTTCGCGCTGAGAGCTCACCGCTCTCGGTGTGAAATGCCTTATCTCAAATTATACTTTTGATTTCAAAAATCTCCTGGTTACTTTAAATATAACAGGACTTAACAAACCCAAAGCAATCAAGTTCGGTATTGCCATCAATCCATTCATTACATCAGCCATTAGCCAGATGATTCCTAGTTTACCCATAGCGCCGACTGGAATGGCACATAACCATAGTAATCTGTAGGGCCAAATTACTTTTACTCCGAATAAAAACTCAGCACATCGTTCACCATAATAACTCCAGCCCAATATAGTGGTAAAAGCAAAAACCACTAAACCAAAAACAACTATATATCCTCCCCAGCCAGGAATTCCCGCATTAAAAGCCAGAGTTGACAATGCGGCTCCTGTTTCACCACTAGACCAGGCACCCGTCAAAACAATAACCAATGCAGTCATGGTACAAACGATTAAGGTATCAATAAAAGTCCCTAACATTGCAATCATACCTTGTTGAACAGGATCTTTGGTCTTAGCCGCTGCATGTGCAATTGGCGCACTCCCCAGCCCAGCCTCATTAGAGAAAACCCCTCTTGCCACCCCAAAACGGATTGCCGCCCAAACTGCAGATCCTGTAAACCCACCGACTGCGGCTGTTTCTGTAAAAGCACTTTGTACAATTAACAACAAAGCATCGGGCACCTGTTCAATTTGAGTAATAATCACAAATAAAGCACCTGATATATACAGTATGGCCATTGTGGGCACTAACTTGGCAGCAACTTCAGCAATTCGACTAATACCCCCAAGAATAACTGCTGCAGTTAAAACTGTCATTAACAACCCTGTCTGCCACACAGGGATCTTGAACATGGATTCTACTGCATCAGCAACAGAATTAGCCTGCACCATATTTCCTATACCAAAAGAAGCTAAAGTCCCCAAAGCAGCAAAAACAACAGCCAACCATTGCCACCTTTTTCCCAAGCCATTCTTAATATAATACATTGGGCCGCCAACATGGCGACCTTGCTCATCAATTTCTCTGTATTTAACAGCTAATACAGCTTCAGCATATTTTGTCGCCATACCAAATAAAGCAGTCATCCACATCCAGAAAACCGCACCTGGCCCACCTAATGCAATTGCAGTAGCCACACCGGCAATATTCCCTGTCCCTATCGTTGCAGATAAAGCCGTCATTAGTGCCTGGAAAGGAGTAATATCGCCCTCTTGCTTTGACTCACGACTACGCCAGAGTTTGATAAATGCTGCGGGTGTTTGTATCCAGGGAAATGCCTTCAACCCAATGGTTAGAAACACACCAACACCTAATAAAAAGGCCAGCATAACTGGCCCCCAGACAATAGCACTAAGCTGGTTTAAAACCTCTTCAACTGCATTCATTTAGGTAATTTTTTGGCCTCATCAGATAGATCATAATCGACTCCAACACTGATGATGAAACTGGTCGCTTGTTCAATATCCATTTCTGACTTAATAACCTTGGATTCATGCACTATAACAGTAAAACCGGACGTTGGATTAGGCGATGTAGGCACAAACAAAATATATCGATCTTTGGTTCTATTGGTGACATATGCAGGCACCCATAGACCCTCTTTAGGATATTCAATATAAACCACTTCCCTCGCTTCTTTCTGTTCATGTCCTGAAAACATGTTAACCACTTTTTTGGTCACTCTATAAACAGTATTTAAAAAAGGAATTCGATTAATAATGGAATCTATCGTTGAAATAATCCATGACCCTCCTATACTGCTTAGCCTAAGGCCAACATAAGAAAACAGGGTGAAACTGACAGCAAATGTCAAAATCGTCATCAAATAATTATCATAATAACCATAAACAAATTTAATTAAATCTGTAAATCTTTCATTCACAAAGAACACAATCTGGGCTATCACATAGATTGGAATAAATGCCAAGATACCTATTAAAAAGTTATTCAATAATTTTTTCATCTACAATCTCTTTCTTAGTTATTTAATATGCTATTAACAAGTGAAAGTTATTCATTCTGTTTTCAAGACTATAGACAGTAAGGCAGATTAAAACGCCTTAAAAACATCTACATTTCCGCCCTTGCTGGCAGTCAAATGCTGTCTCCAGGGCTGCTAGTATTTACGCTGTATATTGAGAGACAGAATGGGGGCAACCTGTAAGTTGTTTCATAGCCATTTTATTTAATGATAAGCAATATACCTGAAATCAATAAAAAAGCAGCAAAGTATTGACTGTATTTTTTATTATCTATAGTGCTATAAACCATTTCCTCAGTGCATAAAAACACTATAACACCCAGCTGTAGAAAACTCATATTTTCAACATATGATAATTCAAACTGACTACCGAGAAAAAATAATGTCGCCAACTGAAAAACTGCAAATGTGGCATAACAAATAGCAACATTGACTCTTGTTGCATTTTTTTCATACTTTTTGCTGTGTACAATCGCTGTTAATAATGACCCTCCCAAATTTGTTAACCCATGCACTAGCCCCATCACAGCTAAATAGATTTTTTCATGTTTGATCATGTTTTCCAGTTTTTGCTCCACTACCGGGAAAAAACTTTTTAATGCCACTAAAATTAGAAACCCGCCAACTAATATTCCTATATTAATTTTTACCGTACTGACAAAAAACAAAAACAAAACCACAAAAGGAATAGTATAAATTAAAACCTTTTTATAAAAAATAGTATCTATATATTGATAATGCTTAATAATTTGTAGTGAATTAATAGCAATTGAAATAGGCAGCAAAACACTTAATGCATTGATAAAATCATAGCCCAGCAAGAGTAATATAGGTGTTCCAAATAATAAAACCCCTACACCAAAAATGGATTGTATAGCTGCTGTTGCTACCACAGTAAGTAAAATATCTGCAGGCATTTATTTCTCCTTTTTTTTTATTATTATAGGTTGCCACGGATCAACTAAAAATCAGTTACGCGTATGGGATAAGTTTGACAAGCGATGGATTTATGTTTCCGACTAAACGATCTCAAGAGGCGCATTGTTATTCTATGTAACGATTGAGATCGTTTAGTCAGGAGTAAAAAGACAAGTCAGGTTGGTAACTTTAATTCGTCAGACCACCTTAGATGCAAGCTTTGCTATTTAGGTAGACTCAAAACACTTTCCAACAGCAATGTTCAATAACGCTTCAACTTCTTCCATCCCCATCAAAACATCTTCTGCTAATAGCTCACTATGATGGGAATATTCTGCAACTCCAACATCTATTACAACAGGAATATGACTAGGTGTTTCAACATTAACCAATATATTTTCTTTGATTCGACTCGCTATCATTTCTGCCCGCTCTATTGAAGCACTCGGTAAAGCAAGTAAAAACTCTCCATCCCCTACTCTTGCAGCAATATCCAGTCCCACTCGAATATCATTCTTAATCGAGGCGACAACATTCATTATCGTAGTATCCATTTCATGATCAGGTAGCTGATATTTAATTTTAAAATTCGTTAAACTCAGATACAGCAAAGAAAAAGGCATTTTGTTACGTTTTGAATTATCTACTTTCTCTTGCAATCGCTCTATCACACTCTCCCTTGCCAACAATTGAGTCAAAGGGTCTATAACCACATTTTCTTTGTCCAATGCTTCTTGCGCTTCTAATCTCAATACATTAATGATACCCAAGGAACAAGCAAGTAATACACCTAGAATCCAACTAAAATACCACATCCTCTCTCCTAATAAGCTGTATGATTATTTTTTTGAATATGCTCAACCGTTATTTTTCCACGTAAAACATGGAAAACCCAACTGGTATAAACCACAATTAACGGTATAAAAATAACCGTCACCCAAAACAATACATTTAAAGTACCTTGGCTGGAACTGGAATCCCACACGGTTAACGAACTGTTTAAAGAAATACTTGAAGGAATAAGAAATGGAAACATGGAACATCCTGCAGTCAAGATGACAGCCGTAACAGTAATCGAACTAAAAATAAATGCTGTGCCGGGTCTGTTAATCCTAGATAACACCATAGCGATGAATCCACTAATAAAAACAGCAGCGGGTACAATCCACAACTCAGGAAAATGTCCATAATTATCCAGCCACAGCCCCGGTCCTCGTTTAACAAATTTAGTTAATGGATTTGAAGGCCCATTAGGAAAAATTTCCGAGGTAATATGGTAACCGTCCAGAATAAAAATCCAGCAGCCGGCTAAAGCAAATAAAAATAAAGTTAAAAAAATAGCAATAAAACCTACCTTTTTAGCTCTCTGATTAATTTTACCCTCTGTTTTAATTTGCAAAAAAACAGCGCCATGCATTATAAATAAAGACAAACTAACCATCCCTGATAACAAAGCAAATGGATTTAGTAAATCTAAAAAACCACCTGAATAAACAATACGTAAATCATTCTCAAGTTGAAAGGGAATACCTGTTAGTAAATTGCCAAAGGCCACACCGAATATTAAAGCCGGAATAAAACCACCAACAAACAATGCCTTATCCCAATTGTATCGCCACTTTTGACTCGGTAATTTGCTACGGTAATCAAAACCTAATGGTCTTAAAAACATAGCAAACAAGGTCAATAACAATGCAAAATACATGCTCGAAAAAGACACGGCATACGCCATAGGCCAAGCCGCAAACAACGCCCCTCCAGCGGTAACAAACCAGACCTGATTCCCTTCCCAGGTGGGCCCTATAGCATTGATAATGACACGTCGTTCATCATCGTTTTTGCCAAGAAAAGGCAACAACACGCCAACCCCTAAATCAAATCCACCGGTCACTGCAAAGCCAATTAATAAAGCCCCTAATAACGCCCACCAAATAACTCTTAATGTTTCATAATCAAAAATCATGACACGTCTCCTCCGCCCAATTCAAAATGATAACGATTTTTATGTAAACTGCTTGGGCCTAGTCTGATATATTTCATCATTAAGAACATTTCGATAACCAGGAACACTGTATATAAAGCGATATACCCTGTTAAACTGAGAATAATATCCCATTCCGTTAAAGTTGAAGCACTGAGAAAAGTGGGTAATACCTCAGCAATTGTCCATGGTTGCCGACCAAATTCCGCTACAAACCACCCCGTTTCACTCGCTATCCAAGGGAAAGGCATAGAATAAAGACTTAATTTTAAAACCCACTCATACCGACACTTACGAATTGAACTAGCAATCACCGCAACAACAAACACGAATAACATTATAAAACCACTTGCCACCATCACTCGAAATGTCCAGAATAAGGGAGCAACCCTAGGGATAGAGTATTTAACAGCCAATTCAATTTGTTCCTCTGTTGCATCGACTACGTTCTCTGTATAGCGTTTTAACAACAAACCATAACCCAAATCTTTTTTTACTTTTTCAAATGCCTCAATTAATTCTTCGTCACGCTTACCACTGCGTAATTCCTGTAATAAACCATAGGCTTTCATACCATTACGGATATGAACCCGGTTATTTTCCAATATTTCCGTCAAACCTATAATTGGGGTATCTATAGATCGAGTGCCTATTAACCCTAAAACCCAGGGAATTTTTATCGCATGATGCGTTACCATAGCGTCTTGGTCTGGCAGTCCCACTACAGTAAAAGCAGCAGGAGGTTCTTCTGTATGCCATTCCGCTTCAATCGCTGCTAATTTGGCTTTTTGCACTTCACCATCCGTATATCCACTTTCATCCCCCAGTACGATAACTGACAGAACAGATGCCAAACCAAAACCAGCAGCAATGGTAAACGAACGTTGTGCAAATGCCGCATCTCGACCTTTCAACATGTAATAGGCGCTTATACCTAAAACAAATGCTGATGCTGTGGTATAGCCAGCAGCAACTGTATGAACAAATTTAACTTGCGCAGCCGGATTAAAAATCAGGACTTCAAAACTGCTAACTTCCATACGCATAGTTTCAAAATTAAATTCAGCACCCACAGGATTTTGCATCCAGCCATTAGCAACCAATATCCACAGTGCGGAAAAGTTTGAGCCTAATGCTACTAACCAGGTAACAACAAGATGCTGGCCCTTCGTTAATTTATCCCAGCCAAAAAAGAACAGGCCAACAAAAGTCGATTCCATAAAAAAAGCCATCAAACCTTCAATTGCCAAGGGCGCACCGAACACATCTCCCACATAATGTGAAAAGTAGGACCAGTTCATGCCGAATTGAAACTCCATGGTTAACCCTGTTGTCACACCTAAAGCAAAATTAATACCGAACAACTTGCCCCAGAACTGGGTCATATCTTTATATATTTCACGCCCCGTCATAAGATAGGTCGATTCCATAATCGCCAATATGAAAGACAAACCGATGGTCAAAGGTA
>Ga0256847_1000363_pt1 | contig 29736 bp, 24 predicted proteins | sample TeddybearmetaG_FD_189099 | JGI IMG/M metagenome (GOLD analysis project Ga0256847, IMG submission 189099) | Hydrothermal vent microbial communities from East Pacific Rise, Pacific Ocean - Teddybear | ecosystem: Environmental > Aquatic > Marine > Hydrothermal vents | place: Pacific Ocean: East...
GCGAAACGGTTGGGATGCACAGGCAAGTTTAACTGGCCTGTGCAATCCCGAGTTAACCAAGGGTTAGAACTTGACGCGAAGATCAGAGATCGATGTCGCGATGGCTTGGTAAGCTTGGCTCAGCTCTTCGCCATTATTTGGCGCGAATGAGAATTCCGGGCCACTGGCGCAATAGGACAGAACACTACGGCCAGAACTTGGGGCTTGGAAAGCCACCGTGTAGATGATCACGTGGCCATTGTCTTTCACAGCATCGCACATGGCGCGCGCTTGGGTATCTGAGTTGCCAAGCTCGGATGGAAACTCAGCCCGGTTGAACGAACCGTCGGTCATCAGGATGATCGCCTTGACTGAATCAGGCTCAGTATAATCCAGCGGTGTGCTGGTGCCGGTAAAGACTGTGTTCCAAGGCTGTGCAACGGTGTACCAGGCCCAGGCAATGCCTTGCTGACCAGCGGTCCAACCATTGGTTGTCAGGGCGGTGATGTAATTGGTCAGGCTAGTGCGGCTATTGGTCAGTCCCAACGGCTCGTGCCGGTTGCATGAGGTGCCGAAGACATCCCAGTCGCCGCCATCCGCATCGTCTTCATCCGGGGTGAAAATCGCATAACCTGCAGCCATATAGTTGCCCACATTCGAGTCGTCGTCGACGGCTGAGGCGCCTTGAGAGCGTCCGGCCATACCGGCGTGATAGATGATGCTGTCGGCGCCATAGATATCGTCCAGCGGTGTGATCAGAGTTGGCGCGGTATCGCGGAAAGCGCTATCGCCGGGGCGTTCATACACGCAAGTATTGTTGACCCGCTTTGAGGTTGTGGACGTGCGTGTACGAACCTCATCGCGTGTTTTGATACAGGTTTGATCTTCCCACCGGCGCTCGATGCGCGTGTAGGTGACATCCTCGCAAACGCGTTCGCGATAATATTTTGTACATCTGCCGCGCCTGTTCCGGCGTTTACAGCGGTCAGAATTCTGCCATGTGCAACGTGTGCGCGTATCTTCGACTTCTTCCTCAACACGGACACGGCAAGTGTCCTCATAATCGACCTCAACGGTATATTCTTCTTCGTAATCAGCATAATAAGTCCGGTCGGCGGCAAGTCCTGTGACCGCTTCGAAATAGTCGCCAGCATTCACAGCTGTGTCATAGGTGATCATCGAAATGCGGACTTCTTCGGTGCCAACGCCGCCGCCTTCTGGCAGAAGTGTATCGACCGCTTCTTGTGCGGCGGCTTTCAGATAAGTCATGCGGCTGCTGCTGCTCATCGAGCCGGAGACGTCGAACATGAAGGCGACATCAAGTTTACCGATGCCCCATGTTGAGGTTGAGCTGACCTTGAACGGCATGACATCCTTGCCGATAATCTGCATCAGGCTGGTATCCTGCTCGCAATAGATGCTGGCTTGAATGTCCTGAGAGCCCTCGACGAAGATAACGGCGGGCTCGTTACAATTCAGGCTTGAACCAACCGTATCGATTTGTGCGGTCATATAGCTTTTCACAACGGTAGAAATTTCAGCTTCAGTCATGCTAGCCTGCATGGCGCGGGCACCAGCCAGCACGGCCGAGTCGACAACGACCTGAACTTTGGCCTTGCGCATTGTGGTCATCTGAAAGTCGATGGCGAAACCGGCCACAGCGAGAATTGGAATAACCGACAGTCCAAAGATCATCGCGACATTGCCGGATTTCTCAGAAAAAATGCTCTTGAAGCGCTTTAGCAATTTTGAGCTCTGCGTCATCTTATGTCTCCGTGGGACCCACCTGTCCAACGCGATTGATACTGCAATAGCTTTTCTTTGGAGTTAGAATTGGCTGGTCGATTTTGATGCCAGCGTTAAGACTTTGCTAAACAGATTTTTTGGACTTGGCTGGATTGTGGGCTGGACTCACGCCTGCGAGTCAGGGGAACGAGGCGTATGCAACAATATCTCGACCTGCTTCAGGACATTCTCGACAACGGCGTTGAGCGCGGTGATCGTACCGGAACCGGCACGATTGGCGTCTTCGGCCGCCAGATGCGCTTCGATTTGAGCGAAGGCTTTCCTGTGCTCACCACCAAGAAACTACATCTGCGCTCGATCATCGTTGAGCTATTATGGTTTCTGCGCGGCGACACAAATGTGCGCTGGCTACAGGAGAACGGCGTTTCGATCTGGAATGAATGGGCCGATGCGGACGGTGATCTTGGGCCTGTTTATGGTAAACAATGGCGCTCTTGGGCCGCCCCGGATGGTCGCGTGATTGATCAGATCGAATGGGTGCTGAACGAGATCAAGACCAATCCGAACTCGCGCCGTATGGTCGTCTCGGCGTGGAATCCGGCAGATGTGCCTGAAATGGCCCTGCCGCCTTGCCATTGCCTGTTTCAGTTCAATGTTATGGCTGGGCGCTTGAACTGCCAACTCTATCAACGCTCGGCGGATGTGTTTCTGGGTGTGCCGTTCAATATTGCCTCATATGCGCTGCTCACGCTGATGATGGCGCGCGCGACGGGACTTCAACCGGGCGATTTTGTCATCACTTTTGGCGATACGCACCTTTATTCTAACCATCTGGAACAGACACGGCTGCAGCTCACCCGAGCGCCGTTCACGCCGCCGCAAATGATCCTGAACCCGGACAAAACTGATCTGTTTGGCTGGACTTATGAAGATTTTGAGCTTCGCGACTATGAGGCCCACAAACATATCAAGGCCCCGGTTGCGGTTTAAGCCTGCTTTTCTGGCGCGTTTTGGTTGGTGGTTTTGCGAACTCATCCAGATCAGGCACACGGCCAAAGGCGATCTTGGCGCCAGCATAGCCGCCCGGAGGCTCGCGCCGGATACCAAGCGAGACAACGCAGCTGCCATTGCGGCTGTTCAAATCATCCATTGCATCAGTGAGCCGTTCCCAACGCGCCCGGCTCGCACGCGTGTCGGCCTGTTCAAACAGATCGCCCGCCACCGCGCCGACCGGGGCAATGGCGTGCAGGACGACAGACAGTTTCTTCAGGCGCGCACCATTCAGGGCATCGACCCCGGCATCAAAAAGTTCGGTCACCGCATGTAGAAACGTATGGTCATCGCGGGCTGGAAAGAAGCGCGTGTCTTTGGCCCAGCGCCGGCCATCCTGAGTCGAGAGCGAGATACCCAGCGCGCTGGCCGTGTAGTTTTCCCGGCGCAGACGCCGCGCCGCCTTGGCGGTCAGCAGGCGGATACAGTCGCGAGCTTTGTGCGGCATGCGCCAATCTGAAGACAGGACGCGGCCATGACCGAACATGCGCCGCGTCGTTTCTGGGCGCGAGACGCTGTACCCGCGCAGCTGCGCCCACATCCGCTCACCCTCGACGCTGCCCCAAATGGCGCGAGCGTGTTTGGGCGAGAGGTGCCAGAGACCCTCAATCGCGTAAACACCGGCGGCGTGCAGGCGTTTTTCCATACCCGCCGATATTCCGGGCAGGTCAGTGAGCTTGAGATCGAACAAAGGGCCGGGCAAGTCTTGCGGACGCAGAATGACCAGACCGTCAGGTTTGTTCATTTCAGCGCCAACCTTGGCCAGGAACTGATTCGGCGCGAGCCCGACAGAGCAGGTCAGAGACGGGCCGAACTTGGCTCGCAGACTGGCTTTGATGGCGTTTGCGATCGCCGCACCGTTGCGGCGCTCTTGTCCGATCAAACTGCACTCCATTTCGTCAACCGACCAGACTTTCCGAATCGGAACGTGCGAATTGACGACAGCCAGAATTTCATGGTGCAGCCGGACATAGTCATCATGGCGCGCCACCCGCAGGACGATATCGGGGCATAATTTGCGCGCATCCTCAACACTGGTACCGCGATTGACGCCATAAGCCTTGGCGGTGTAGCAGCGCGCAATCAGGCTGGTATGGCGCGAGGCGAGCGGCACGACGCCAACCGGGCGGCCTTGCAAATGTGGCCTTAGTGTCTTCTCGGCGTTCGCAAAGAAGCCATCAAAGTCGAGATATAGAGTCTCAATGTCAGTTGGACAGCGCATAGTTTATGGAACATAAAGAGAACGAAAAATCAAATGATATTTGTAAATGGCAATCTGCGAGAGGCTTTGCTAAGCTTGCCATGAAGGGGAGTACATTATGAGTGATGCAAGTTTTCAAACTTTTCTCGTAGGTGGTTTGCTCGCACTGATCGGCGCAATTGTCTTCATGGCGTGGTGCATATGGCGCTATGTTGATCGCGAACGTGATATGGAGGGTCTGGCCCTCGAAGGGGTTGGGCATGAGTTGCGGGTGAACCTGCAACGCCTGATCGCAGAACTCGGCGCGGTTGCACGCGGCGAGGCGAAAACCCCGAGCGATCTGTTGCCGATGACCCACCCCCAGCTTGATGGGGTTCTGGCGCGGCCAGTAGAGGCTGATCGCCGTGCACTGACAGTGATCAGATCGGCATATGATGAGCTGGTGGCGCGCAAGCTGGATATCCGCTCGACACTGGCGCAGGGACAGAGCACCGCTGAGCCGGTTAATCTGGCGACGGGCGCGACCATTGAAGCGATTGGCACGCTGTATCTTTGGGAAATGCACAAGGGTAAAGCGCCGAACGCTGCGCCTTCGACCCGCACTTGGCATGTTCGTGACTGGATGAAGGCGCACGGTTTTCGCGCCGATGCCTTGCCCGGTCTGCACTTGCGTGACGCCGTAGTCGAGGGTCTGCGGACCTATGGCATGACGTTGACGCCCAAACCGCTGACCTACACGGCCAGCGAATATTATGCGAAATTGTATGACCGCAAAGCTGATCCGAACGCACCGTTCTGGAAGCGCAAGCAAGTTGTGGCAGAACCTGAAATTGAGCCAGTAGCTCCGGTTGAAGCGCCGCCGCAAGCTGAAGCAGTACGCCCTGAACCGGTGTCGACGCCGAGCCTAACGGGCGAGTAGGCAGATAGATTTGGAGATGGATATGAAGCGATTTGGATATTTAGGAGCAGGGCTGGCTGTATTGGCACTGGCGTCTTGTAACCCGACGGTCGAGGCTCCAGGCGCTGACGATGCACCGCTTGAAAAAGCGTCCATAACCAGTGACGGCGCAATCGCCCCGTTCATGGCCCTAGTTGAAACGCCGTTCAGCCAGGCGGGTGCCAGCGAAACAGACCTGGAGCCGTTAATCGCAGCGCTACCAGCCTATGCGGCGCTGGATTGGGACACAAAATCATTTGTCGCCGAGACTGGCGCAACTGTGTTCACCGGACTGTCATTCAGTCTTGGCGAGGGCGATACTAAGTTTGGTGTGCGGTTTGATGAAGCCAGCGTCTGGGGTTTGGAAACCGATCTTCTGACGGCGCGTTTGAACGGTCAGCGTCTTAGCGAAGCAGGCCCGCTATTTACCCGCTTGGATGGCACGAACCTGACCTATTTCGGTATTGATACGGCGCTCACGGCCCTGTTTGAGGGTATGCTGGAGCGATTTGATGCAGAAATGCCGTCGGATTTCGAGTTCGGCTTTGACGATTTTGACATGTCTGCGCGGCGCGTCGTGGTCACCGATGCGGCCTTGCAACCTTGGGAGCTGGTCAAGGCACCTGCTTCCTTGGTGTCATCGCTTGATGAGACGGAGCAGGAGGGCGTGCTGGAGGCGGTGCATTTCGGACAGCACTTGATCGCGATTTCAAGATCGATGAGCTATGGCAACACCGTTATGTTTGATGTGCTAGGCGCAATAAAAATGCGCCAACCCGGCACCAATGTCGATATGGATATGAGCTGGGAAATGTACGCCTATTCCGGCGTTAACGGGTTCGATGTCGACAAGATGGTGATCAAGAAGAGTCACGTCAAACAGGTGTCCGACTATTCCGAACTTGGCCAGGATTATCCGGAGACGGGTTTTCCGGCAGGGTTCAGCCTGGCGCAGGAAACAACCACCGAACTGACCGTTGGCGAAGGGTTGAAACTCAACAAGGTCATGGGTTTCTTGGCGCGTAGCGAACTGCCTGACATGAACCAGCGTGATTTGCTCAGTCTTGGGCGTTGGCAGGTCAGTGACTATGTTGCAAAACTGAATGACCGGACAGTCTTCTCGGTCGAGCGCGCCCGGGTTGAAGCTGACCAGTTTGACTGGTTGATCCCGACCAGCATTGGCTATGAACTAGATCAGGCAACGATCAATATCAGCGAAATAACCTGGTTTGGTAAAGCCATGTTCGAAACTTTTACCGATGGTGCAGACCTCGATAATGAGGCTGACCGTGCAGAATACGACCTGATCAAAGAGGGCATCGATAATGCGCTTGATCTGTTGCCGCAGCACGGTCTCGACACGATTACGTTCGATGCCGATATGCAAGCCAATTGGAATTCAAACTCGGGCCTGACGGACTTTTCACTCTCAAGTAATGCCGAAGGTTTTGGCGAAGGCGTATTTGATTTTGCGCTCGATCTTCCGATCTATGCGCAAATTCAGACGGCGTTCGAAGCCGAAGACAAGGAAGCCGCGTTTGAGGCTGCATTCGAGCAGGCCTTTTCCTTCCGCGGTTTGCGAATGATGGAACGCGATGGCGGCGGTTATGACAAGATTCTCGGTTTTGCTCAGGCGATCGGCAAGGAATATCCCGATCAAGGCTGGGGTGCGATGCTGGGTAATATGGATCCGCCACAAATGCGGTCTTACATCGCGACGATGATCCGCATGGCCAAAGCCGAGGCCGGGCGCGAGTTTCCGCAAGCGACCGACTGGATTGAATCCTATGCGACCTTTATCGAAAGCGGCGGTGCAATCGAGCTGAAATTCGATCCGCCCAAGTCGGTAGATATGGCTTTGCTCGATAGCATTGATGACGATCCTGAACCCGATGAGATTGTGGATATCTTCGGCATATCGGTCACCCACACAAAATAGGCGCACGCGCCCGCTTGACCAGACGCGCCACGCGCATCATCTGTGGCGTCAGGAACTTCTGGAGTATTCATGACACGCCTTGACGACGAGCCTGACGCAAAACCAATGAGCGAGCCTAACGCCTTCCTCGAAGAAGCGCTGTTCAAGGCCAGAACCATCATGCTGACCGGCGGTGTCGATGACGCACTGGCGCGCCGTATCTGTGAGCGCCTTCTGGCGCTGGCCGCTGAGAGCAGTGATCCAATCTTGCTGGTGATCTCGTCGCCGGGCGGGCACGTCGAATCTGGCGACATGATCCATGACATGATCAAATTTGTCGGTGCACCGGTTAAAATTCTCGGCTCAGGCTGGGTCGCGAGTGCTGGCGCTTTGATCTATTCTGCGGCCAAGAAAGAAAACCGCTACGCTTTGCCGAATACGCGCTTCCTGTTGCATGAACCCCGCGGCGGTGTTGGTGGTCAGGCTTCCGATGTCGAAATTCAGGTCAAGGAAATCGTCCGGATGCGCGAGCGTCTGAACAAGATTTTCGCTGCTGCCACGGGGCAATCGCTTGATCGGATCAAGAAAGATACGGACCGCGATTTCTGGATGAGTGCTGAAGAAGCGGTCAAATATGGCCTCGTCAACAAAATTGTCAGTCGCCATAGCGAAATCAAGTAATTGCATTTTTTGATGCGATAATTTGCAAGACGTAAAGGAATTTGGGGCAATTCTTCACAATCGCTAAGAGTGTGGGGAATGCTTTGACCGTCCGTGTTGCAGATTTGGCAGAGAAAGTACGTCTGATTTCGGCCCAAACGCCGATGTCCGACCTCGTGCAGCTCTTGCTCTCGGAAACCGATTGCGAATGGTTGACTGTGGTGCAGGATCGCAAACCGGCTGGACTGATCAGTCGGTCCGCCGTGATGGAACTATCAGCCTCCTCAACCGATGCAGCCCTGTCGGTTCTCACGGTTGGCGAATTTGTGCCCAAGGATGTGTTCCGGATCAATGGCGACCTGCCTGCAGCGCAAGTGGCGCTTGAACATCAGCGCGACGATTATCAAAAACTACGCGGTGGGGCGATGGTCACGCAAGGGCGGCGCTATCTGGGCGTGGTGACATTGCCGCAATTGCTTAAGGCGGTTGCGATGGAGAATGCGGCGCGCGCCAAGGCGATGAAGCAAGACACGAGCGTACCGGAACCGGCTGAAGAGACCCCGGCGTCGTCTGCGGATACGCCAACCAACGTCAAGGATACCCAATATCTGCTGGCGACACTGGCGCATGAGGTGCGCACGCCCCTAACCGGGATGATGGGGCTTGCCGAAATGCTGGCCGGTCGCCTTCAGGACCCTGAAACCCGCGATATCGCTGAAACCATTGTTCGATCCGGCGACACATTGGACCGTATCCTGAAAGATACGCTGGACTATGTCAGTCTCGAGAGCGGCAAGATCAATATCAACCCGGAACCGGCTGACCTCACTGATCTGGTGAATGATTTACGACGCCTATGGTCGGTGCAAAGCTCGCGCCGGGGTCTGGCACTGCATGTTGGGTTCACACCAAACGGTCCGCACCGGGTTAGTGTTGACCTTGGGCGCGTGCGTCAGGTTGTGAACAATCTCGTCAGCAACGCGCTGAAATTCACCCGTCAAGGCGGCGTGTCGGTCACCATTGGTACGCAGCCACTCGGGCAAGGCCTGATGCTGAGTGTTGAGGTCGCAGATACCGGGCGCGGGATTGCGGGCTCGGATAAAGAGCGGTTTTTCAGAGCCTTTGAAAAAGGGCAGATACCAGAGGACGCGCCCGGTTGGGGGCTCGGCCTGACCATTTCACATTCCCTTGCACGCCATCTAGGCGGTCAGCTCAGCCTTGCGGATAATCCCGGCGGCGGCGCGGTGTTTACCCTGATGATACCCGTCACGGCTTGCGAGACAAAGCCTGTGAAACCGACGTGGACGTTGAAATCAGGACGCTTCTCACTTGGGGAAGTGTTAGTGATCGAGGACCACGAAGCCTGCGCAATGGTGGTCATTTCGGCGCTCGAGAAGGCCGGATGGGTGGTCCAGCATACTTCGAGCCTTGCTCAGGCTGAAGAGATGCTCTCGGCCCAGAGCTTTCAAGCCATCCTGACCGACTTGCATCTGATTGATGGCAGCGCGCTTACATTGATCGATTCAATCCGCCAGCGCGCAGGTCCAAATGCCGATACTCCAATCCTCGCGATGACCGCCGACATTACCGCTGGCACGCGCCAAGCCTGTCTGGCTATGGGCGCTGACCGGGCTTTGAGCAAACCGATCCAAGGCCCCGCTCTGGTCGCGACACTGGCTGACGTGTTAATGGCGCGCGCCGCAGGCGATCTCAGTGTGCCGCAATTGCGCGGACGTATCGCCAGCTAGCGGCCAAGCTCTTTCATCGCATCGTCCAGACCCTGCAGGGTCATTTCGAACATCCGGTCCGGGCCGATTAGTTCGCGGATCAGCTGGATTGAGCCAGTATATTCCCAAGCGCCTTCTTTGACCGGATTGAGCCAGGCAAAGTTCGGATATTGCTCGACAAAACGCTGAATCCAAATCCCGCCCGGTTCTTCGTTCCAGTGCTCGACCGAGCCGCCAGAATAGGTAATTTCATATGGGCTCATCGTCGCATCGCCAACGACAATGACTTTGTACTCGCTGGGGTACTTGTTTAGGACATCCCAAGTTGGAATGACGTCGGCGCGGCGACGGCGATTGTCTTTCCACAGGCCTTCATAAGGGCAATTGTGGAAATAATAGTATTCGAGATTCTTGATCTCGGCGCGCGCCGCCGAAAACAATTCCTCAACCACTTTCACATGTGGGTCCATTGAGCCGCCAGCGTCCAGCAGCAACAGCACTGACACCGTATTTCGGCGTTCCGGGCGCATCTCGATATCGAGATAGCCTTGGCGCGCGGTATTGCGGATGGTTTGGCCGAGATCAAGCTCATCGGCAGCGCCGTCGCGAGCCCATTTGCGCAAGCGCCGCATCGCCATCTTGATGTTGCGCGTGCCAAGCTCGACACTGTCATCGTAATTCTTAAACTCGCGCTTGTCCCAGACCTTTGTTGCGCGGCGATGGCGCGATTTGTTCTGGCCGATGCGCACGCCTTCCGGGTTATAGCCGTCCGCTCCGAACGGCGAAGTGCCACCAGTGCCGATCCATTTATTACCGCCTTCATGGCGTTTTTTCTGTTCTTCGAGGCGCTGTTTCAGGGTTTCCATCAGCTTCTCGAACCCGCCCAAGGCCTCGATTTCAGCCATTTCCTCTGGCGTGAGGAACTTCTCGGTCATCTTGCGCAGCCATTCTTCAGGGATTTCCTGCACATCAACCGCGTCCGCAAAGCTGTCCAGACCCTTGAAGACATGCCCAAACACCTTGTCGAACTTGTCGATATTGCGCTCATCTTTGACCAGAGCGGTGCGTGCCAGATAATAGAAATCGGTGACGTCGCGGCCAATAACCTGCTTGTCCATCGCCTCCATCAACGACAGGTATTCCTTAAGCGTCACGGGCACTTTGGCTTGGCGCAGCTCGTTGAAGAAGTTGAGGAACATCGGTCATACCTCCAGCGGTCAGCCTATAGTGTACCGCGCGCGCCGCTGTGAACCAAGCCTGACGTGGCGGGAGGGCTGTGTTTTCTGGTACACACGCCAGCACACGCCGCATTGGCTTTCTGTACCAAACAGCCCATCTATGCCGATCAGACAGTCAAGGAGCCCCGCGTGGCCTCACATTACCCTGCCCATGAAACCCATTTTGTGCACCGAATTGGCTGGCTTCGCGCCGCGGTTCTGGGCGCCAATGACGGCATCGTCTCGACCGCCAGTCTGGTCATTGGTGTTGCTGCAGCCTCTGCCGCGAGCGGAGATGTCTTGCTAGCCGGGACAGCCGGCCTCGTCGCGGGCGCGATGTCGATGGCGGCAGGCGAGTTCGTATCGGTTAGTTCACAGGCCGATTCCGAGCGCGCCGACCTCGAAACAGAAAAAGCTGCACTGGAAAAATATCCCGAAGAAGAACTACGCGAGCTCGCACAGATTTATGAGGAACGCGGCGTCGAGGCGGCACTTGCCCTACAGGTGGCGGAGCAATTGACCGCCAAGGACGCGATCGGCGCGCATGCCCGCGATGAGCTTGGCCTCAGCGAGATTGCCACCGCCCGTCCGGTACAGGCGGCCTTGGCGTCTGCGGCCAGTTTTGCCGCTGGTGCGGCGCTACCACTCGCGGCTGCGGCTATGACTCCCATAGAGACACTGATGCCAGTGGTTGCGGCTGTGTCTCTAGCCAGTCTCGGGCTCTTGGGCGCGATGTCAGCCAAAGCTGGCGGCGCTGGCAAAACCCGCGCGGTTATTCGCGTCATCTTCTGGGGCGCAGCCGCAATGCTGGTCACTGGCGCAATCGGCTCGATACTCGGCACAGTACTATAGGTGCTGTTCAGCCTATGAGTGCTGCCAGTCTAATGCGAAGCAGTCTCCGTTTTCTTATCTGTCCTCATTTCCCAGCACCTTCATGATTTCAGCTGCGAACATCGGCCCAAATCGGTTCCATCAATGGCGCACATTTTCATGACAAATGTCGATGCCACGCTGGTGAAGCAAGTCCTCCACATTTCCCAATGAGAGTGGAAATCTAACGCACATCATCGCTGTTAAACGAATGATCTCAGGTGACGTGTTGAAGTAGCGAAATAGATTCTTGGGCATGGAAAGACGCTGTCCCGGAGTCGATTCCAACCAAACTCATTTTACTCTGACAGTGCCCTCATATTTCCCCCGAACGGCGTCGCTAGCCATTTTGAGGGACTCACAATAGGTGAAATTTGGGAGGGCAAGCGACATGTTGGAAATCATCTAAGCATCTGTGCTGGCTGTCTCAAAGGAAACCGATTCTGGAACGAAAATAGGACGGGTTTGGACATGGATATCTGTAGCACTTCATACGGCGAAATGCTTTTCGCCCGAAATTGTAGCGAAGAGATGAAAGTCAGAACCAGCCCACGACGAGCATTTTCATGGCGGTTGGTTGCCGGAGTGGGGCTGACTCTGATCTTGCCGGGATGCGCTGTCGGGAAGGTTTACATGGAGCTTGATGCACGGGTAACGCAAGGGGTGCTTGGCACGATGTATCCCGACGAAGACTGTATTGTTGAAGATCTGATGGGATACAAGGTTTTGCACGTAAAACCGTGGCAAGTTGGTGGGATTTGCAACACACTATTACCTGCCGCTGAATGTGTTGGCCAAGACAAGCAAGGCTATATCTGGATGGTCCTTCCGTATCCTCGTTATGTCAGTCAAAGCCTCTACCGTGACATTGTGGCCCATGCTGAATGTCACGTTCGAGATTTTTGGTATGAGGGGGATGATGTGGGCCATGCCAATTTCAGAAGGTTCCCGGCACAAGAGATGCAGCAGCGGGGACATCCCGAGGCGCTGTACTATGAATTGGTTGATGGCATGCCTCAGCGCGCTCAGTTTTTGGTGGAGAATGAGAGCATTGCAACGGAAAGCAGCTTTTGACGGAAGCGTCCGAGCCCTAGCCACAGTTTATGATTAAAAACTGGCGGTGCTGTCAGTCTAACGCGAACCCGTCTCCATAAATCCCCAGACAACAGGGTTTTATGTTACGAGCTGGTCGCGCTAGGCGAGAAGGGCGTCGTCGTGGTTCTTCTTGGTGGGCTGTGAGTGGCTGAGTGCCGAAACGATCGCTCCAGAGACAGACATCCTTCCTCGCCATAGAGACATCAGCAATTGGACTGCATGAGCCCAATTGCTGAAGCTTATCGACTTTAGAGGAGCACGCATTGCCGACTTCCTTTATCTTGTCGGTGCGACTTTATCAGTCTCTATGACCGCGGCCCATTCCGCCAGATCCCATTGTGCCGCCTCTGTTCACACAGCGCTGAAAGGCAGGAAGGTGGCGCTCTTGCGAGGCGTTGCGAAGACGCAGCATAATATCGGTGATGTCAGGATAGTCGGCCACGGCTGGTAAGAGTTTTTCATCATACAGCGCGACATTTTCAATTTCGGCGGCAACGCCAATCTGGCATGCCTCCAGCAGGGTCTCAGGTGCGGTAAGGCTGGCCTTGGTGCCATTCTCATATGGATTACCGGGAACCGAGACATTGTAAGTTTCCAACAACTCTACGAGCATATCTGAGTGGTGCTTCTCAGCATTGATAATGTTGGAAAACGGTCGCACGTCGCCATGCTCGTCCAAGATCACTTTATACAGGCTCTGGGCTTTATACTCGTCGTCCAAAGCGGCGAGAACAGCTTCTTTTGCCTGAGGTGAGAGGACCTCTGCTTGCGGAGTTGCCGCACAAGCCGTGAGTGAAAGTGCGGCGGCTAGCCCCATCGTTTTGATCGTTATTGAATTTGCCATTTCTGGTCTCCATTTTGTGAGTGTGGGTGGGTAATTTTCGTCATTTTGGCGGCGCCGCCTCAAAGAGTTGCAGGGGATAAATTGTCGGCCCTGAGCACGCCCATCGTCATCAAGAGTTGAGCCTTGCTGAGCTCGTACAGGTTCTCGGATCGGGCCAGATTGGAAGCTGCTTCCCATTGTGCGGCTTCGGCTAAGGTTAGATCGTTGAGCGTGGAGCGGCCATTTTCATAGCGTAGTGTTTCTATGGAGAGGGCTTCGCTGGCCTGTTCAAACGCGGCACGCGATACAGTTATACCGCTGCGCGAGGCGTCTACAGTATGCCACGCATTTCTGATCGCCGCATGGGTTTGATTGGTCAGATTATCCAAAGCGAGACGGGTCTGGCTTCTTGCAATTCCAGCTTGTTGAATGCTGCGGCTTTTAACCCGGCCATCAAAAAGAGGTATGGAGAACTGCACACCGACTTGCCACTCGTCCTGGATCGAAAAACTGCTGCCGGACATGGTGCGAGCATTTCCGATCGCGCTGACCTGTGGCCTGCTGGCTGATCTGGCGATCCGATATTTGCTTTCGGCCATGTCCAACTTAGCTGTGGCTTCACGTAATGCCGGGTGCTGATGTTTGGCTATGGCGAGCGCGCCTTCCAAATTTGCAGGCAAAGCAGCAGGCACGATGACAAACTCATCCAGCAAGAGTGAGCTTGAGATGTTTGCGCTCATAAGGCTGGCGAGCAATGTTGTGTTCAAATCATAGGCCGTATCCAATTGCAGGCGATCATATTTTGCGCGCTCATAACCTGTACTGATTTTTGCCCGGTCGAGCTCAGTTGCCCTACCTTGCGATAATAAGAGATCAATCCGGCTTTGTTCATTGCGGTAGAATTCAAGCCTTTGATCTGATGCAAGCGTCAATTTTTCCAAAGTCAGCAGTTCCGAATAAGTCCGCACAACAGAAAAAATCAAATCTTGCTTCATGCTTTCAGCAAGCTGCTCAGAGCCTTCAATCTGGGCGCGGGCAAGCTCACCAGACGCTGCGATCCGCCCGCCTGTGTAAAGCGGCATCTGCGCATAAAGGCCGGTGGTGAATATATCCCGGTCCAGAGATGGGAACACGCCTGTCTCGTGGATCGGCACGATAATCATCGGGTCGGAATAGTGTGTATAGCCGCCGCGCAGATCAAGCGTTGGCAATCTGGCGGCTTCAGCCTTACCGAGCTCAAGCTTGGCGATGTCGACGCCCATGCCGACGCTTTGAAAGCCCGGATTATTGGATAGCGCAGTCTCAATTGCTTCGTTAACGCTCAGCGGCGTTTGCGCAATCGCGCCGGGCGCGGCGCTGAGGGCAAGCACGCCCAGAGATACGAGAAGGCATTTGGGATTAAGCAAGTTTTTCATCATAGTCTTTCTCCTTCGCGAGGTCTGTTTCCTTGTAAAAAAGGGAGAACAAGACCGGTATGAAAATGAGGGTGAGCAAAGTGGCGGCGAGGATGCCGCCGATTACCACTGTGGCGATTGGTGAGAACCTCTCCGCGCCAACCGAGAGTTCCAGAGCGAGCGGCAGCATGCCGGCAATATCAGAGAATGCCGTCATCATAATCGGCCGGTAACGTACCGATACGGACTCGATCAAAGCATCGTGCAGATCAGCGCCATCACGCAGCCGCGACAGAATATAGTCGATCAGAACAATGGCATTATTGACCACCGTACCGGTCAGCAAAATGATACCGAGGAGTGCCGGCATGGAGAGGTATTTGCCGGCAAGCAGTAATGCCAATGCCACGCCGATGATCTGCAGAGGGATGGCCATCATGATGGTCAGGGGGTGCTTGAAGGAACGGAACTGCGCAACCAGCACGAGATAAACTGCGAGTATGCCGAGCAGGAGCGCGCGTAACATCCGTTCCTGCGCTTCGGCGAAATCAGTTTGCTCGCCTGCGATCACAATCTCATACCCTTCTGGGGGGACGATCTCATCAATAGCCTTTTGCACATCCGCAATCGTGCCTGATAATGGCCGGCCGTAATTGTATCCCAGAATGCTCAGTGTGCGCTGATAGTCTTCGCGGGTGACGATACGCGGGGCCAAGTATTCCTCAATATGGCCGATCTCACGCATCGGGTAACTCACACCTGCGCGGTTCATGATGTTGACATCAAGGAAGGCGTTGAGCGTGTCTCGGTCTGCTGCTGCATAGCGTAGCGAGATATCCAAATCCTGATCGAACTCTTGCCGGTATGGCGTTGCAATGACCCCAACAACCGATTGGTAAGCGGCATTGGCAATCGTGATCCCGTCCAGTCCAAGCTCGGAGGCGCGTCTTTGATCAATGACAATTTTTGCCTCAGGCGTATCCACGGCCCATGAGCGATAGACGTTTTGTGTGCCGGGAATATTTTGGGTGATGGCCAGAACCTGCTGCCCAAGAATGTCTAACTGCTCTTGTTCTGGGCCTGAGATGCGCACATCAATTGGCGCCACAGTGGTTGAGCGAGCCGTGCCGCCTTTTTCTTTAAGTATGAGCAGGGTCACACCAGGAATGGAATTTGTATGCTCGCGCACCCGGTCCATAACGTCCCAAATTGAGCGGTCACGCTTGTTGCGAGGCGTGAGCGTGACCGTCATCTCAGCCTGATTGACATCCATAGCGCCGCGCGAACCAAGATAACGCCCGCCCGCCTCATAGCCCGCCATCGTGCTGACCGAGATTACCCCGTCCTCAGCCATGAAGGCTTGCTCGATTTCCTCGACTATTATCAGTGTGTCTGCCAGCGTTGTACCGGGAATAGAGTCGACCGAAACCTGAATACTGCCGCCATCAAACTTGGGCAGCATTTCACTGCCAAGAGACCTCAATATCCCGACACCGGGCACCATGAGAAGTGCAGCAAATACCAAGGTGAGCACAGGATATTTCAGCGCGCTGCGCAGCCATCCGAGATAAACGCCCTTCACATAGTCCAGCAGCGCGTGGAATGGCGCGAGCACTTTCTCAAGCAGGTGGTTCTGGTGATCATCGCGAAGCCACAGGGCCGACAGGAGCGGAATCAATGTGACTGAAACCACAAATGAAGATGCTAGGGCGAAGGTCAATGTCAGTGCAAGTGGAGCGAATAATTTGCCGACAAAGCCGCCGAGGAACATCAATGGGACGAGTACAGAAATGGTCGTCACTGTGCCCGCCAGATCAGCGAGGAAAATCTCTTCGGTGCCGACCAGCGCGGCTTTGAATGGTTTCTCGCCTTGCTTGATATGGCGGTTGATATTTTCGAGCACGACAATGCCGTCATCGACCAATAGCCCGATGGATAGAATAATCGCCGACATCGTGACCATGTTGAGGTCGATGCCAGTGAAATTCATGAGAATGAATGTCATCAGAAATGACACCGGGATCGATAGAGAGATGATCGCGGCCTGTCGAATATTGGCGAGGAAGAGCAGGACAACAAATATGGTCAGTAACAGCGCGATCAGAACTGTCGTCGTCATATTGTCGATCACCAATGACGTGAAAACGCTATCATCATCAGCAATCTGTATGTCGAGTAGTGGGAACCTAGCTTCTATCTCAGCAAGGGTTTTCTTGACCGCCCCCGCCACCTCTACGGTATTGGCTTCTCCGAGTTTCATCACCTGCAAGGCAATGGCATCCTCGCCATTGAAGTGATAAGCCGAGCGCGCTTCCTTCTCGAGAAAATTCACGGCGGCGACATCGCCGATAAGAATATCGCGGCCATTTAGATTGGCCACAACGATCTGTTCAATCTGCTGTTCATTCTCCAGGGTCAGGTCAAACCGGATGATGGTTTCCTGCGTGCCCTTGTTTACCCGGCCGCCTGATGCAGTGATATTCCAACTCCGCAGCGCGCCTTTTACCTGCTCGATGCTGACGCCGTAGCTGCGCATCTGATCGCGGTTCAGTGTGACCTCGAGTTCTTTCTTATGACCGCCAAACACGTCAACTGCAGCGACGCCGTCAACCCGTTGAAACGCGTCCTTAAGCGCATTGTCGGCAAGCTCCCGAACCTCTTGCAGAGAGAACGCCTCACTCGAAATCGCGAATGTCAAAATCGGTTTGTCGGACGAGGAAAAACTCAAAACCTGCGGCTCGTTAATTTGCGCGGGTAGCTTATGGCGAATACGGCCAACCGCATTCTGGGTGTCCAGCGTCGCGCTCTCGGTGGTTTTCGTATAGTGGAACTCGGCTTTGACAATCGACAAGCCGACTTGTGATGTCGAGCTGACTTTCCTTATGCCATCAATAGCGGCCACCTCTTCTTCGATGGTCTTACTGACATTCTTGGCGATATCTGCAGCTGCGACGCCCGGATAGGCGGTGATGACCGTGATCACCGGTGGATCAGTGTCTGGGAATAATTTAACCGGGATTGCGAGCCTGGCAAAGACGCCAAGCACCGTGATGCCGATCAATATGGCAAACACAACATAGCGGTATTTTAGGGAGAAGCGCGGCCAGCTCATGACGCGCGGCCTTCATATATGCTGACTTTTACGCCTTCATTCAGCGCAGGATAAGGCGTGGTGATGACCTGATCTCCTGCGCTGAGACCGTCTGCGATGATTGTTTGGATCCCGTTGCTTGCACCTAGTTCTACAAGCTTCCAATGAGCTGCGTCGGCATCGACAACAAACACACCATTCATGCCGTTCCGATTGAAGATAGATTGCGTCGGAACAACCAGTACATTCTCGTGTCGCTCAGACACCAGACGTGCTTGCGTCATAGATCCGGCAAAGAATTTTCGGCTGACGTCTTCGCTGAGCTGAACATCGATTGTCCCTGTATGTGTGCGCTCATCCAGTGCCGGATAGATCTTGTCGACCGCACCCGTCCAGTACTCGCCGTCCGGCAATTTTATATAAGCAACCGTGCCAAGCGCGAGACTGCTCATATCCCGCTCAGGAATGGCGATCACGGCCTTGTAATTTGATGCGCCAACAATCTCCAATACCGGCATACCGGGGCCAATTTGCTCGCCCCTTCGAACATGGACTTTTTGAATGCGGCCCGATACGGGCGCATAGATCTTCCCGTATCCCAGCTTCTGCTGAGCCAATACGAGACCGCTATCCAGTTGGCGCGTCGATGCGCGTAGGCTTTCAAGTTTACGCTTGCTATCATCCAGCGCCGTTTTGGATATAGCTCCGCCTTCATAAAGATTGCGGTCAATGGTGATCTGCTTCTCAAAGAAGGCGATGTCAGCCTGAATTTGAGCAACTGATGCTCTGGCGCGGCTCACTTCCGCCCTTGTGTCATGTGTATCCAGCTGGACCAGTAAATCACCTGCCTTGACCAAATCGCCTTCACCAAAATACACGTCTGAGATTGTCGTATTCAGCCGCGCCGAAACCAGAGTACGACCGTCATCACTGATCCGCGCCGTATAATTGCGAGTAAACTCTATGGTTTGCGAGGATAGTCGTTCGGTTCTCACGACCATTGACCGGGCACTTGCGGGCGGCGGCACTTCTTTTGCTGCTTGCATCTTTGGCAGAATGACAAATTTAGCTGCAGCAATGAGAGCCAACAAGAAGAGGGCACGCACGCCCCATTTGCGAACCATGCTGCGCGCTCCATTAGGAGCGTCCCTCGCGCTTTCATTTTCGGTCTCAATATCCATTTTCGTCTTCTTTTTACGCGTTGCTTGCAATTACTCGCTTACATCAGTGAGCAAAAAATAGTGCCAGTGAAATTCTATTCCTTAACCCTCAGGGCAGGCCAGATCACATTCCATATCTCATCGGCCGTGCCGGTTAGTTTGTAGTTGAAGTCAAACATTGACCAACGCATGACCGAGCCTTGCACCAAAGTGACCACCATACGCGCCATTTCTCGGGGCTTAACGCCGGGATCAAATACACCTTCATCCATGCCATCCTGAATAAGGGCGGCAATATTATCGGTCAGCCTTGTGATAATATTCTGCACGGTTTTCTTCAGTTCAGGGTCTTCCACATGCAGGCGGTCAGAGAACAATAAGCGAGGCACACCCTTCATCTTACTGACCATAGACAGGTGCCGCTTTATGAAGTTTTGAAGTTTAACATCAGCAGGTTTGTTTGAGTGTATTTGCCCCTCAAGCACCTTGAACACATTGTCAGAGACAAACTCTAATACTGCTCGGAAAATATCATTACGTGTTTTGAAATGCCGAAACACCGTCCCTTGCGCAATACCTACGCGGTCGGCGATCGCCTGTGTGGACACCTTTGCGATGCCCACTTCTGCGGCCAGTTCTAGCGAGCTTTGAATAATCTCAGCTCGTCGCTCGTCTCCGGTTTTTCTGATCATGTTGGGCATATATGTAAGCGAGTACTTACATGCAAGGGGTCGATGTGAGTTCTAGTTGCGACAATATAGCAGGCCAGGGCACTGTCAGACTAAAGTTGAGTGCTGTGTTCGGATGCTGCACGGACAGAAAATGCTACCTGATTTTATTTCAAATTTTGTGACTTTGGCAACCTTGGAGAGTGCCGTGCCAGGTTGTCAGAATTTTATTCTGACAGTGCCGTTTGAATGGATATGAACATCTATTCTATCCTTCTCATTTGCTACTAAAATCCGGTAGGTCGATGAGGATTTCCCGGCCATTGACGCGCTCACCGCGCATAAAATCCTGAATGGTTTCGGTGACCTCAGGCGAGAGCATGAACAGATTATGCCCTCCATTGACCACCGTCACTGTTTGGCGGGCACTCAGACCCGCCGTCGCTTCCTGACCACTTTCTGGATAGGTGCGCCCATCAAGCGTACCGGACAGAACGAGCGTTGGCACATCAGATACAGGCGGCCGGCGAAACGTTTCACCAAGATCGAGGGATGGGTCAACCGTTTCCAGATGCATGGTACCGTTCACATGCAAACCGAGCAGTGCCGTTGTCGCCTGCTCTGCAATCATCTCACGCCGCTCGGGGCCTGACCCAGAGGCGACGTCCATAAGCCATGTCATTGGCCTGAATGAAACGGTGGTACTGGTTGGATCAATACCGCGCTGTAGCAACATTATGATCATGTCCGTATCGCCCTCGTCTAGTGATTTGTAGACGTTGAGGATAAGGGCGGCGCGGGCCGGATCAGCCACTAGGGCGGCTGTTATTTGTTGCAGGTCCCGCTTTTGCAGCAAGAATGGAAAGATCTCACCTGTCTCGATCGGAATATCGAGTAATAATGGCTCTACGTCCAATCGATCAAGGACGCGCTCAACCAGCGCTTTTACATTCGGATATTTGGCGCGAGCTTCTGGGACCGTATCGATGGCTGCTTGTAGGCGATCAAAATAGAGACCCGTACGGGCGGGCTGTTTAATCGTCTGATCGAGCCCCTCAATAGCGGTGATGATCACGCGCCCTAAATACTCGTCGATCTGTTGCAAGGCAGCGAGTGAAAGATGCGAGCCATAAGAGATGCCCCACAGGTCGATCTTCTCTGCGTCGAGGTGCTCGCGTAATGCGTTCAGATCAGACACGTTCTGACTTGTCGTATAGCCGCGTACATCAATGCCTTCCCCTTTCCAGAAATCGAGGCATTCCGCGAAGGCCACCCTTTGGACCTGAAAATACGCAGCGTCAGAGGTCGGGCTCGTCGTGCTGATAGTCTGCGATGAGTTGCATACTGGCATATCATTCGAAGCCCCCGTTCCGCGTTGGTCGAAGGCGATCACATCGCCAAACTCCCGCATGGCCATGAATAATGGAAATCTTCGATGCTTTGCCGTTTCAATTCCAGAGCCGCCGGGGCCACCCGCCAGATAGACAATTGGCGAGCCCGGACGATCTCCGGTCGCAGGAAAGCGAACATACCTTAGCGTTAGGTCGCGGCTGTCAGTGGCCAGCCTGTTCTCAGGAACAGTGAAATACCCTTCGAGAGCGTCGACCGTTTCCCCGGATGCGGATTCGAATACAATTGCGGTTTCATTCAGCGCATCTTCCGCCAAGTGGGGCGTCATGCATCCAGCCAACAGAGCAATTGGGATCAGGATTTTAAGGTTTTTCATCAGGTTTGTCTCCGGCGTGTTGCTATAGGTTGAACCTAGGCAGTGACTGGGGAGCTCGCCCGTTCTATTCCGTGAACGGTCATGTTTTCCCTGCGAGTGGCGCTGGGCGGCATTTTAAAACCGTTCTACGGTATGCCATGATTCAAACCGTCTTCAGGTACGCTATTTCCCTGCTACTCTCACAGCTGATTTTTCAGGCTGCGATAGCTCAAGCACCGGATACGTACACCTTTGATGCGAGCGACGTGACCATCTGCCCCGCCACTGTCACCGCTGACCCCTTTCCGGATTTCTCGTCCGAGGCCTGCAAACACACGACCGCTGGAGACATCGATCCGCAAGGTACGCTAATCTGGGTGAAAACAAATGTGCCGCTAAGCTCGACGCAGGGACGAAACGGAGCGCCACTGTCACTCTATATATCGGGCAAAATGTCGAGCGAAGTCTATCTGAACGGCCAGTTCGCAGGCAACAATGGCACGCCGGGCATTGATGCGGTCAGCGAGATCCCAGGACAGATGGACGCTGAAATATTTGTGCCGCAGAGCCTGTTTCAGCTCGGTGATAATGAAGTCATCTTCCGGGCATCCTCTCATCACGGCGTGCTTCGCCTCCACAGCCCCTTGCACATGATCGGGATCGCGCCTGCCGGTCTCTACGCGAATGGCGTTCTACCATATTACGGACCTGGGCTGGTTACGCTTGGGCTTTTTTTGTTGGGCACACTGTATTTTGGCATCATGGGATTTATTGGCACATCGCCCATAAGGTTTTGGAGCTTAAGTGCCATTTGCTTCTTTGCAGGGGCACAATTGATCTCTGAAACCCTGCGCGGGTTTGTAAGATACGATTATCCCGTCCATGATTTACGGCTACTGGCAATCGCACTCTTCTCAACAGCCTTTGGCTTGAGCGTTGCATTCCATATCTTCCACACATTCATGAAGACCAGCGCCATCCGCATAGTCGCAGGGCTCGCTCTTATCAGCGCGATAGCACTTATAACTGTCACCGGGTTTGACCCTAAGGCCCTTGTCGGTATGACTTTGCCGCTTCTGGCGAGCCTGATTGCAACCGCAGTCTGGGCCTATCAACGCCGCGCCCGCGCTTTTCTATATTTTGCGACCCTGCTCGTTTTTATCAGCTCTATAGTTATCTTTAGAGGCTTCTTCCTCGACACCGTCTTCTTCGTCTTGGTTGCTTTTCTAATTCTGCTTTTATTTATCGAACAAGCCCTCACGCTTGCTGACGAGGCGCGCGAGCACCGCGTCGAAGAAGCGCGCGCGAACCGTTTAGAACTCGCACTTGCCGAAGCCGAAGAGCGTCACGAGACGAGCCAAATTAGTATTAAAAGCGCCGGCAAGGTGGAACGTATCGCAACCAACCAAATCATTCACTGCCAGGGTGCAGGCGGTTATTCGGAGATTATTCTCGTCGGGGGACGCACGGTTTTGCATGCCGCGCCGCTGAATGAGTTGGAGGAGACGCTCCCGCCCACATTTCTGCGTGTGCATCGGTCGCATCTGGTAAATCTGACATTCGTTCAATCCCTAAGCCGCGATCCTTCAGGCACCGGTACACTGTCTCTATCAGGTGGTTCAGAGATCCCCGTTAGTCGGCGAATTATGCCGAAGGTCAGACAAGCTCTAGTCTAACGAGTGATACCTACACAGCGCCGTTGAATGATCGATGCCACATTTTGGCGAGTAAATGCTTTAGTGTTTGGGGTCACCTAAGGACCGGTTGAGCCCACAGTGCAAAAGCAGACGTAACAATCACGCTTGGCATAACTATTCCTATGAATAGAGAGAATTACGCGCCAAGTTGTGTATTGCCAGTTGCTGGGGGCCGGAATGCGCAAAGCGATAATCGCCGACGATCATGAGATAGTTCGCAATGGCATTCGTCAAATTCTGGAGACGTTACCAGGTGTAGAAATTGTGGCTGAAGCCGCTGATGGTTTGACCGCCATTGCACTTGTCAAAGAACATCAACCAGACTTGCTCGTGCTTGACGCGGCAATGCCAAAGGCGCGCGGCATAGAGGTTCTGACTGATTGTCGACGCTGGAGCCCTGCCACGCGGATCACCTTGCTTACAGGTTTTACATCCGCCTCATTACTTTCAGACTGGCTGGATGCTGGTGTTGATGGGATTGCATTGAAGAGCTCTGAAACGACAGAACTGACCATATGCTTTGAAACTCTCTTGGCAGGGGGCAAATATGTCACCCGCGATGTACAGGCGCTTTTGGAAAATTCTATCTCGGCGCAGCACCTGACAGCGCGTGAAAGAGAAGTTTTAACCCTGATATCCGCGGGCCTTACCAACAAGCTTATTGCGGAGCGACTATCGATTAGCGAGAAAACGGCGGAAAAGCATAGGACAAGCCTGATGGCGAAACTGGGCGTACATTCGATGGCAGAACTGCTCGTCTTGGCTCTGAAGGAAGGCCTCCTGGATGAGCATAAACAATTGTAAGTTACAGGCATGATGGGGGGATCGCCTCATGGACAGACTTTCTGTGATGGTGAAAAGTCTGCCAATGTTGCGCGCCATTTTCACCCTTGCCGTATTAACACTCGCGGCTGTCTCAATGTTCACGACACCTGTCGCCAGTCAGCAGGTGGTCGGGGCGCAGGCTGAACCTGTATTGCTGTCACATGAAGCCAGTTTCGATCAGCCTCTTTCATTTGCGGCATTGATCCATATGGATCCCTCGCGAACCCAAACTCTGGATGATGTTTTGCAAGAGGAATTTACCCCCCTCGGCAAGCGTTATATCGACTTTGGGTTATCCGAAGAGAGGATATGGGTGAAAGTCTCTCTGCAGAATGCGACGCCTGAAAGCGGGATATGGAGGCTGGATTTCCGCAGGCAATTTCTGCAAGAGCTGGATCTCTATCTGGTTAGCGAATCTGGGCTTAGTGAGCACATCTTTCGCTCCACTAGCGCTGACCCATTCAACCGCCGCCTTATTCATAATCGCTATCTTGCTACGGATATCAGTGTGGAGGCCGGGGAAGCGATTGATATCTATGTATCTTACACATCTAGCGCTGCAACTTGGCTGCCGCTCAGGGTGATGAGCCTGGAAGCGCACACGCTTTTGCACCGCGCCGAAAATCGCAAGAACTGGCTGATAAACGGCGCACTTATGGCCATGTTTATCCTTGCGGCCTTGGTCGCGCCGATTGTGCGTTGGCAAGTCTCATTCACATATTGTTTTTATCTTCTGTCTGGCGGCATGTTTGTTCTGCAAGCAGAGGGATATGCCTTCCAGTTTTTGTGGCCGAACTTCCCATCGCTCTACGATCCGCTGGGCCTGACGCTTATGCTGCTCATGTCACTTTCCGGGCCACTCTTTGCCCGGTTTTTCTTTCAAACCAAGATCCACTTTCCACGATTCGATCGCGTGTTGATTGCCGCAATTGTAGGCTCTGTGGTTTTAGCGTTGCTCTCAATTCCGCTATTTAAGTATGATCTATTCAAGATGATCGCATATCCGTTCGTTCTAATTTCCTCTGGCTTACATCTGACCACGGGTGTTTTGGCTTATCGGCATAGATTGCTCGGCTCGTTGCCTTTCTTGGTCGGGTCGGTGCTCGTATTTCTGTCCCTCCTCTATGCGCTGTTCGCCCATGCGCGGCACGGGTGGATTAATCTCGAAAGCACATTGGATGTGGGGCATTTTACGCTATTTGCCGATGCTATATGCTTTGCTGCGGCGATTGTCGTTCGCCTGCTGGGGGTTCGGCGAGAGCGTGATCGCGCGCTGCAAGCCGAACTATCAGCAGCCGAAAAGCAAGTCAGGCTAGAGCAGGATCTTCGCAGAAGAGAACAGGATTTTCAGAAAGCCCAGATTGTGTCCACACAGCGCAAGGAGCAACTTGCATCCGTCAAGCATGATATTCGCCAACCCCTTCTCTCTTTGCGCCACGCGATGGAGCGTCTTGGGGAGGGCGATGAAGAAACTTCAGCGCAAGTTCATGCAGCGTTCGATTATTTGGAAGACTTGGCGCGTAAGACATCAGGCGCATCTGGCAGCCAACTGACAGTGTCTCTGGAACATATCTCTTTGACTGATGTCTTGGGCCAGTCCGCTCGTATGTTCGCCGAGGAAGCTGCACAGGCCGGCATAGAAATAAGGACCCGTTTGTCAGATGATGAGGTCGTGTCGGACCCGGTAATCTTGATGCGTATTATCAATAACCTTGTCGCAAATGCCATCCGGCATTCCGGAGCATCGGCCATTCTTCTCACCAGCCGCCTGCGGGGCGATAAGGTTGTGATTGATGTCTGGGACAATGGCACCGGCATCTCTGCGGGGGCGCTTTCCGGTTATTTACAACCCGGAAAAAAGGGAACCGATTCGACTGGTTCAGGGCTTGGGCTCGCCATTGCAAAGACTGCAGCTGATACGATCGGCGCGTCCCTAGATATCGCTTCGCGTGAAGGCATCGGCACGCGCGCCAGACTTACGCTCGCTACTGGCGATGGTTGAGAATGGGGGGTCTACCCCATACCGCAATAATGGAGGCTCCATAAAATAGGAACCATCAGGGCCAGTGCGCTCGCTTGTTGATGGAGACCAAAATGAAGTCGCTCAGACCGAAAGTCCTTATACGATCTATCGTCGCAATTCTCGCCTCAGCGGCTTTTGGTTTCAGCGCCCATGCTGAGCCATATTGGGATGGCAAAGGCGACAAGTGTGTGGGGACGACAAAAGTCTGGTTTGCTCGGATCCACGGAACCGGTCTGTTCGATGACTGGATGGACACTTGCCGGAAAACGCGATGGAGCGGAGATTTGCCAACTCGTTGCCTCGACAAGGCGCCATTCGGTGTGTGGGGAGAGTGGGAACAGGCAAATCACCCCACGTGCATTCCCAACGATCCTGCAAAATTGGAATGGGGACAGGTTGGCAATGAATGCCGTGGAAGTAAGCGAGTTGAATATGCGCGCATTTGGAACATCGAATCTAATGACTGGAAGCCTGTTTGTGAAAGAACGCCGGCCAAAGGGGTAAGCCAGCTCTCCAATGGCAAGGTTCCCAGCACGTGTATAGATAAAGGCCTATTGGGCACTTGGGGAGAGTGGCACTATTCCAATCACCCAACCTGCGGCCCACATTTTGAGGCAGCTCTACGCAAGGATGGCTGCCAAGCTCCGAACCGGCAAGTGTACTCGGCCCGCATGATCAATGATATCCGATCGGAAAGCTGGGAGGAGACGTGCGCAAGAACGGCTGGGCCAGATAAGTTTGGCAACCGAGTTCCTGATGAGTGCCGCTCGGATGCGCTTCGCACAGGAATGTGGGGGCTTTGGTATGATGAGAACGAGGCTTGCGAGGTGCCGCTTGAATGGGGCGAGTTTAAAGATGAGGGCTGCGTAAAGGACCAGGATGGCGTCGCCGCATCAGCGACGGGTATGTCAGGCGAGGGTTATCGTGTCTGGTCCTCTGTTCTCTGGAATATTGGTGGGGACTGGCTGGAAGCATGCCGCATCGCACCGGTCAACGTAACTTTGTCAAACCATCAAGCCGTAAATATGCCCTATCCAACAGCCTGCACAATCGCCGAGGCGGATGAGGCCTTAAGCTGGGTCACTGGCGCGGTGCTTGGCGCAGGAACAGCATTTGTAACCTCTCCAACCGGGCCGTACGCCATTGCGGCAGCAGGTGCGGCGATGGCGCTTGGCCAAAAAGGAGCCGAAGAGGTTTTATTTGCAAATATTGATACAGGTCTGAATGTATGGGGCTTCATCTGGGTTGAAGACGCCTCATGCGGTGTTGTTGATCGTACTGAGTTTCCTCCAGCAACGACTAGCAACTATACTCCACTTTCAGGGGCTAATCAGAGCACATTTCTGGACCGATGCCCAACCAATGCCACTGATTTGGCCGGAACAGTCAGTTGCGCCTGCGATGCTTCGCAAACTGGAACCGGGCAAATATGGGGGAGCGATATGTACACAGCCGATTCCTCCATTTGCCGAGCAGCTGTTCATGCGGGCAGGATCCCTATGTCGGGTGGCCGGGTCATTCTAAGTCGTGAACCAGGCCGTGAGAGCTATGATGGGACCAGCAGAAACGGTGTTGAAACAAAATCATATGGGCGCTGGGGCGGCAGTTTCCGGTTTGAATAGAGCCTATGCGAAAAGGGACTTCGCCTTGTTGGCGAAGTTCCATTCTAGGGTGCCTTGTCATCATCATTGGCCCTAGCGATTCAAGCCGACCGTTTAGGCGTATTCTCGCGCTGCTGAGTCTGCCAGTTTGGGGCGATCCAGATCGGTACGTTTTGTTTGGGCAATTTGGCGGCGCCGAGGATCACATCCGCCATTTTCTCTGCGACCATGATCGTGGCGGCATTGATGTTCCCATTAGGCACAGTTGGAAACACTGAGGCGTCGACGACACGCAAGTCCTCAAGCCCAATGACGCGGCATTCGGTATCGACAACGGCTTCGGCATCATCGCCGCGACCCATCCGGCAGGTTCCGCACGGATGGTAGGCGCTCTCGACATTGGCGCGCACCCATGTGTCGATCTCTTCGTTGGTCGATACATCAAGCCCCGGCTGGATTTCGCCGCCGCGATAAGCGTCCATCGCGGGCTGGTCCATGATCTCACGGGTTAGTCGGATACAGCGTCGCCACGCCGCTTTGTCGTCCTCATGTTGGAGGTAGTTGAAGAGGATGCTTGGATCCGCCACAGGGTCCGCTGAAGTGATGGCGATATGCCCCCGGCTTTTGGGCTTGTTCGGCCCGACATGAACTTGAAACCCGTGCCCATCGATTGATGGGGTTCCGTCATAGCGCATGGCGGCTGGTAGAAAGTGATACTGAATGTCTGGCGATTTGAGCCCGGCTTCGGATCGGATAAAGGCGCAGGCCTCGAAATGATTGGTTGCCCCGAGCCCGGTTTTGAAAAAGAACCAGCGCGCGCCGATCAGAAATTTGGCGAACAACCCGAGTTTAGTATTGAGGCTCACGGGCTGCTTGCAATGAAACTGGAAGTAGACCTCAAGATGGTCCTGAAGGTTCTGCCCGACACCAGCAAGCGTGTGAAGGGGCTCGACGCCCGCATCCTTCAAGACAGCCTTAGGGCCAATGCCAGAGCGTTGCAGGATCATTGGTGATGCGATTGAGCCAGCCGACAGAATGACTTCCTTGTTCGCCCGGAACGTCATGTCGCGACCTTTCCGGCGTGTAGCAACACCAATGGCGCGCTTGCCCTCAAAGACGACTTTATCAACTAGAGTTTTTGAAAGGACTGTAAGGTTTGGCCGCCTCATCACTGGCCGCAAATAGGCACGCGATGTGGACTCGCGCACGCCGCCGCGCACGGTCATATGCATCGGTCCGAAGCCTTCCTGACAATGGCCATTATAGTCGTCAGTATGCGGATACCCGGCCTCAACCCCCGCATCGATGAAAACCTGATAGAGCGGATTGGTCTGCATGTTGTTGCCGCCCGACACGCCCAGTGGACCCGTCCCGCCGCGATAGTCATCCTCGCCGTTCTGCCAAGTCTCGGCACGCTTGAAGTAAGGTAGGCAGTCAGCGTAACTCCACCCCGTTGCGCCATGCGCTTCCCATTCATCAAAGTCGCAGGCATGGCCGCGAACGTAGACCATGCCATTGATTGATGATGTGCCGCCGAGCCCCTTACCGCGCGGACAAGTAATTTGCCGGTTATTGACGGCGGGTTCAGGTTCGGAATTGTAGCCCCAATTATAGGTCTTTGATGCCATTGGATAAGACAAGGCAGTCGGCATCTGGATCAGAATATTCCTGTCACTACCGCCCGCCTCTAAAAGCAGAACGCTGTGTTCCCCGCTAGCGGTCAGGCGGTTGGCAAGCACACAGCCAGCGGACCCGGCGCCAATAATGATATAATCAAACGTCTTGTCCATTAGGCCGATATTTCTTTCTTATAGGCGGCGCGAAGTGCCGTACGCTGCATAAAGGTGAGGGTGTAGATGCAGCCATAAAGGCCAATCACGACCAAGCCGATCCACTCGATCTTGAGCGGTGTGAACTGGTAGAAAAGGATCAATCCGAACAGCAGGCTCCAATGCACAGCGACATAGCCCGGGCCGCCAAGGCGGGTAACGGTAAGGTTCAGGCTCTCTGAATAGAGCCGCGTCAGGGAATCAAGAGAGTTCACAACAAAGATGATGCCGACAACAACCATACACCCGCGAAGTATGCCGGCGAGTTCAAGCGCATTGCTATGATAGTAAAACAGAACCGAGAACCAAAGCGCGATCGGGATGGATGGAATGACTAACAACGCTACCAGCAGTTGCCATGCTTGTATCCCACCGACAAAGCGGGCGACGAACTGGCCGATCATAATACTCCAGGCGAACCACCAAAACAGGTAGAAGGCATGGTAATCGGTGAGCGGGCTGGTGAATTTGTGGATGTTGGCGAAGTATCCGCTTATGTTCGCACCACTGGAAACGAACC
>Ga0256847_1000364_pt1 | contig 29619 bp, 21 predicted proteins | sample TeddybearmetaG_FD_189099 | JGI IMG/M metagenome (GOLD analysis project Ga0256847, IMG submission 189099) | Hydrothermal vent microbial communities from East Pacific Rise, Pacific Ocean - Teddybear | ecosystem: Environmental > Aquatic > Marine > Hydrothermal vents | place: Pacific Ocean: East...
TAGGGATTTAACGGGTTATTAATTGAATCAAAAGAATGTATTACAATAATTTTATCATCAACAATAAATTTTTGAGCAATGTTATCTTTACGAACATTTAATAGAACTTTCCCTTGAACCGTTTTCGAATTTAAGGAAACAACTTTTGCAAAATAGTTGTTATAAAAATTATTTGGTTTTAAAACCTTATCAATAATAAGAACAGCGGTGTTGTTTTTTGGGGTTAGAAAAGAAGTATAATGACTCTTTTTATGTAAGGTATTACCAAAGGTTACTGATGCTATTCCAATAAGTATAAAAGCAAGAAAGGAGATACTGGCAAAATAATTATTCTGAACTATTTTTTTACGAACCCAATAGTAAGTAACTACCAAAGCACTTATAGCAATCACAATTAATAAAATGACAACCTTGGGTATAAACGGAATAAAAAATGCAATTAAGATTCCAATAATTTGGAAGAAAACAAGCTGTAACGGTATATATTTCAGTAGTTTCATTCAATTTATTATAAAAAAACAGAAATAAACAAAAGCAGAAATTACCATTTATTGATAAAAACATACCATTTGTTAAGAAAAAAGCCTGTTTTGTATATTTTGTGATTTTTGAATGCTTTACTCAACTACATTTGAAACCAGTAATGAACAAGTATAATATAAAAAATACTTATACAAGGGAAATTACTATTGAAAGAAAAATAAATTTTAGAGTTATTTATTTAAAGAACCTCAAATGCGTCTCATGACATTTGGGGTTTTTCTTATTGCAATATAGATAATAGTTACGAACTTTGCTAATCAAAAGTTTATATTAATTGCAGACTCAATCAAAAGTAACCTTCAAACAAATAAATAAGTTAGCATTGCCAGCATTAATTGCAGGTATTGCAGAACCGTTATTGTCAATAACAGATACTGCTATTGTGGGTAATGTAACACAGAACCCTATTGAAGCATTAGCGGCAGTAGGTATTGCAGGCTCTTTCTTGTCGGCATTATTTTGGATTCTAGCACAGACGCGTTCGGCAATATCAGCAATTATAGCACAATATTTTGGGGCAAATAGGTTGGATGAAATAAAAACATTACCATCACAAATTATTGCTATTAATATTGCTCTAAGCATATTTTTATATGTATTGACACTATTTTTTGTAGAAAGCATATTCAAACTATACAATGCAGAAGATCTCATTTTAAACTATTCGGTATCTTACTATAAAATTAGAGCTGTAGGCTTACCCCTAACGCTGTTCGTATTCTCTGTCTTTGGCATTTTTAGAGGCTTACAAAATACATTTTGGCCAATGATTATTAGTATTGTTGGTGCGGTACTTAATGTTATTCTAGATATTGTATTGGTTTTTGGTATTGAAGGGTTTATTCCTGCAATGCATATAGAAGGTGCCGCCTATGCCAGTGTCATATCACAAGGTGTCATGGCAATACTAGCACTGGTCTTGATGCTGAAAAAAACACCGTTTAATTTAAAACTTAGTTTTCCTTTTAATAAAGAAATCAAACGACTGCTAGTATTAAGTTTAAATTTATTTGTTAGAGCCATGGCATTAAATATTGCCTTGTATTTTGCGAATTCTTTTGCTACAAAGTATGGCGATAATTATATAGCCGCACAGACTATTTCTTTTCAAATATGGCTATTTTTTGCCTTTTTTATTGATGGTTATTCAAGTGTTGGCAATATAATTTCGGGGCGCTTGCTTGGTGCAAAAGATTATAAAAACCTATGGAAGTTAAGTAAAGATTTAAGTAAATACGCAATGGTTGTTGCCATTATTTTAGCAGCGGTTTGTTTTATTTTTTACAAACCCATAGGGAGGATTTTTACGGATGACAACAGTGTATTAATATCTTTTTATTCAGTATTTTGGATTGTACTCTTGATGCAACCACTAAATGCAATAGCCTTTGTTTTTGACGGATTATTTAAAGGATTGGCAGAAGCCGTTACACTTCGAAACACTTTGTTAATTGCTACTTTTTTAGGTTTTATTCCTGCATTATTAATAGGAGATTATTTTGGATTGAAATTAACCGCTATTTGGATTGCTTTTAGTGTTTGGATGTTTTTACGGATGCTGATTTTAGTGGTGAAGTTTAGAAAGAAATACTTAGCGACTGATTAATTTTAAGATAAAAATTTTGTAATACCAGTTATTGAATGTACTATAATTATTTTTATGTTAAACAGAATGGGAAAAAGTGTTTTATTCCCGTAAATTAATTCTTAGAGGTCATAATTGTCATATTGATGTCGTCTTAGGGTAGTCGAAGAATATAGTTAAGGCTTAAAAGGTGTCAATTTTTTTACGACAAACCATTCGAACTAATGATTTTTTTTAGAATTTGCAACTTATATTGAGTCCGATTTAATTACCAAAAATTAACCCCGCAGTTTTTTCACTAGCTCCTTTTCCGCCCAATTTTTGCTCTAAATCAGAATACTCTAAAAAGAGTTGTTCTCGATATTTATTATCTAGAATTTTAGTGAGCTCTTGCTCCAAGAGTTTTTCATTAAAATCTTGCTGAATCAACTCTGTAACTACTTCTTTATCTAAAATTAAATTTACCAGTGAAATATATTTGAGGTCAACCAATCGTTTTCCTATCTGGTACGAAATAAAGCTGCCTTTATAACACACTACTTCTGGTACCTTAAACAAGGCGGTCTCCAGCGTTGCCGTACCTGAAGTTACCAATGCGGCATGAGAGATAGACAACAAATCATGCGTTTTATTAGAGATAAATTTTATAGAAGTATTTTTAATAAACGGCTGATAAAATTCAAAATCCTGACCTGGTGCACCTGCAATTACAAATTGATAGTCAGGAAACTTATCGATCATGGTAAGCATTACAGAAAGCATTTTTTTAATTTCTTGTTTTCTACTTCCGGGTAAAAGTGCAATAATTGGCGTATGGTTTAAGGAGTGTTCTTCCCTAAATAATTTTTCATTTACTTGTTTTCTGTCAGCGATGGCATCTAACAAAGGGTGTCCGACAAAATGTACAGGAAACTTATGTTTTTTCTCATAAAAATCCTTTTCAAAAGGCAAGATTACATACATTTCATCAACATCTCGTTTTATTTTTTTGATACGGTTTTCTTTCCAAGCCCAAATTTGCGGAGAGATATAATAATGTGTTTTTATGCCGTGTTGCTTTGCAAAGGTTGCAATTCGCATATTAAAACCAGGATAATCTACTAAAATTAAAACATCGGGTTTGTATTTTAAGATATCTTCTTTACAAAATTTTATATTATTGAGAATCGTTCTGAGGTTGGCTATCACTTCCAAAAAGCCCATAAATGCTAAGTCGCGATAATGTTTTACCAATGTACTGCCGGTTTCCTCCATGAGATTACCTCCCCAAAATCGAATATCAGCATCAGCATCCTTTTTTTGTAAGGCTTTTATTAAGTTAGAAGCATGTAAATCACCTGATGCTTCTCCGGCAATTATATAGTATTTCACAACTTATAAAAATTGAGATATTAATATTAAGAAAGCAACTAAAAATGTAGCCAACAAAACGCCCCTGGCTCTATAATCTTGCTTTTTTTTTATAAAAACAAAAAAGGCTAATAAGTTTGCAATTGCAGCAATACTTAATATTTTTCCGTATAATTTTTTTTCATTAATTACCAATAAAGCCTCTTCAAAAGTTCCTTTTAAGGCAAAATCAACATACAAATAAAATCCAGTTGCTGTAGCTAATAAACCTACCAAAACTCCTATGAATATTTCTTTTTTCATTATAGATCCCAATTATTTAACTTTTGAATATAATGATGTGCTGTCAAATCAAATTGTACAGGCACTATTGATACAAAATCATTTTCTAAGGCCCAAAGATCTGTATCTTCTCCTTGGTCAAGGTTCACAAATTTACCCGTTAACCAATAATAATTTTCGCCTTGAGGGCTCACGCGTTTATCAAAATCTTCTTTCCAATTACCTAATGCTTGACGACAGATTTTAACACCTTTAATTTCTTCTTTCTTTACGTTAGGGATGTTTACATTTAGCACCACACCCTCTGGCAATTTATGTTTCAACACATTCAATGTAATATTTCTAACAAATTCTTTGCAAGCTTCAAAGTCAGCATCCCATTTATAATCCAATAAAGAAAAACCAATGGCAGGTACACCTTCAATTCCCGCTTCAACCGCCGCACTCATAGTACCCGAATAAATAACATTTATAGATGAATTTGATCCGTGATTAATACCCGAAACACATAAGTCAGGTTTTTTATTCAAAATTTCATTTACCGCCATTTTTACACAGTCGGCTGGTGTGCCCGAACAGCTATATTCTAATTGAGGTCCCTCATCAACAGTAATCGGATTACACCGTAATGTTGTGTTTACAGTAATGGCATGTCCCATTCCGCTTTGTGGTGTATCAGGCGCCACAACTACCACATCACCAATCTCATTCATTACCGAGATTAACGTTCTTATACCAGGAGCGGTAATACCATCATCATTTGTAACCAAAATCAAAGGTTTATTTGTCATAAAATTTGTAATTAGTATACAAAACTACCACTTTTTTACGTTAAGATATGGTGCAATTCTTTAACATTTTGTTATGAGAGATTGCAAATGCATTTTTTTACTATTGCTTATAGCAAATTTGTTATACCAATGAAAAAAACAATTCTACTACTAATACTACTATTTTTTATTCAAAATTTAGTTGCCCAGCAAAATGAAAAACAATGTCCATGTTGTAGTGAATCGTATAACTCATTTGATTTTTGGATTGGTGACTGGACAGTGTATGATGTTAATGGAAAAGTAATAGGGAACAATAGAATTGAAAAACAATATGATAATTGTGTGCTACAAGAAAAATGGACATCTAAAGAGAAAAGTAGAGGAACGAGCTATAATTATTATGATAAAAAAGAAGGTACTTGGAATCAAATTTGGATAGACAATTCAGGGTTTAGTTTGGTATTAAAAGGAAATTATTCAGATGGAAGAATGGTATTGAAAAGTGAATTGATTAATGGACAAAAAGGCCCGTATTATAACCAAATAACTTGGGTCAAAAACACAGATGGTTCAGTCACCCAAATTTGGGATATTTTTGATGAAAAGAATAAAAAGACGCAAGAAGCGTTTAGAGGTATATACAAAAAATCTGTTAAAACGGATGAAAAGTGAATATTTGGCACTATTTTAGTGGTTTAGTGTTGTAGTTATCAATATGAAAAAAGCAATTGAATTTATGAAATCAAATTATAGAGTTCTATTCCCAATACTTTTATTGGCAGGAATATTATTGAGTTTTACTATTAAACAAAAACAAGATCCAGAGAAAGATAGAATTCTTATAGGATTGATTAAATATGCCTTAACACAAGGTCATTATGAACCACAAGATTTAAATGACGAGTTTTCTGAAGCTGTTTTTGACGATTTTATTAATGACTTAGACCCTACAAGACGATTTTTTACAGCAGAAGACATCAAAGAGTTTTCGGTATATAAAGACAAAATTGACGATCAGATTAATAATGAAGACTTAACATTTTATAATGTTGTGTATGCCAGATATAGTCGCCGTATGCAAGAAGCAAAAGGGTTTTATAAAGAAATCTTAAAATATCCATTTGATTTTAATAAAGACGAAACTTTCGATATTGATTATGATAAAAAAGCGTTTCCAAAAAATGAGATAGAATTGATTATAAATTGGCAAAAACACCTGAAACTAATTACAATCTCTCGCCTATATGATAAAGTAGAAAGTGAGAATGCTAAGAAGGAAGAGGATAGTGATTATAAGATAAAATCATTTAAAGAATTAGAGATAGAAGCTAGAGAATCTACCTTAAATGGAATGGAAGAAACATTTATCCGTTTTGATGAGTTAGATGAAACTGACTGGTTTTCGGTGTTTGTAAATAGTATCTCAGAAAAATTTGATCCTCATACAACTTATTTCGCTCCAAAGATTAAAAAGAAGTTCGATATAGATATGGCTGGAAAGTTGGAAGGTATTGGTGCCCGATTACAAAAGAAAGGAGAATATACCAAGGTTTCAGAGCTTATTTCAGGAGGGCCTGCTTGGAGAGCTGGAGAATTGGAAGTAGGAGACCTTATTTTAAAAGTAGCACAAGCAGATGGTGAACCTCTGGACATTACAGGGATGCGTTTAGACGATGCTATTGAGTTTATTAAAGGTAAAAAAGGAACAGAAGTAAGGTTAACATTAAAGAAAATTGATGGAGCAATTGAAACCATTTCAATTATTAGAGATGTTGTTATATTAGATGAAACTTTTGCCAAATCAAGTGTTGTAGAAAAAGACAAAAGAAAATTTGGTATTATAAACTTACCAAAGTTCTATATAGATTTTTCTGAAAAGAATTTTAGAAATTCAGCTACAGATATGGCAGTTGAAATTGAAAGATTAAAGCAAGATAAAGTAGAAGGCTTAGTAATTGATTTGCGTAATAACGGAGGAGGGTCTTTGGAAACAGCCATTGATATTGCAGGGTTATTTATTCAAGATGGTCCCGTTGTACAAGTAAAATACAGAGAAGGAAAACCTAGAGTTCGTTCAGATAAAGACAAAAAAATACAATGGAATAAACCATTGGTTATATTGGTAAATGAATTATCAGCATCAGCATCAGAAATTTTTGCAGCAGCTATGCAAGATTATAATAGAGCGGTAATTATCGGAAGTAAACAAACTTTTGGTAAAGGCACTGTGCAAAATATATTACCACTTAATAATTATTATAAATACGCTAAAGATTTAGGCGCTTTGAAAATGACCATTCAAAAATTCTATAGAGTTAATGGAGGGTCTACTCAGTTAAAAGGTGTCGAACCAGATATAAAATTACCTAGTAGATATTCATTTATGAAAATTGGGGAACGCGATGAGGATAATCCATTAGGATGGGATAAAATAGAAAGTACAAAATATACTGCATGGAATCAATATGAAAATTTTGGAGAGGTTGTAAATAATAGTATAAAAAGAATAAGTAATAATGCACAATTTATGCTGATTGATAAAAATGCAAAGTGGCTAAAAAAAGGAAGAGACGATACTACTATTTATTTAAAGTTTAGTGAGTATAAAAAAGATATTGAAAAAAGAGATGAAGAGAGTAAAGAGTTTAAAGCTATCTATGATTATCAAAACAACCTTACTTTTATGTCTCCAATGCATGAATTAGCTTTATTTGAAAAAGATTCAATATTGGCGGATAAACGCAACGTTTGGCATAAAAATTTAGCGAAAGATATTTATATAGAAGAAGCGTTAAATGTATTGGCCGAACTTAAAATAAAAAATTACATAACATTAGTTAAAAATTAGCACTTTTTAAAAAGAAAGAGTAGAGTTCATTAACACATTTAGCTCTGATGAGATTTAAAAAACCTTTTCAGAGCTTTTTTAATAGAATAAATTAACCTGAAAACCAAAAGGCATACCTTTACAGCATTTTGTTAGCACGATTTTCTAAACATATCAACACTCATTTTTCGTTTTTAAAAGACAAAAAACTATTGATTGCCATTTCTAGCGGAATAGATAGTGTGGTCTTAACACAATTATTACATCAACTAAATTTTACGATTTCATTAGCACATTGTAATTTTTGCTTACGTGGAAAAGATGCTGACCAAGATGAAATTTTTGTAAAACAATTAGGAAAACAATTAGAAACACCTGTTTTTACAAAATCATTTGAAACAGAAGGGACTGCTAAAACAGAAAAGTTATCCATCCAAATGATGGCACGAAAATTAAGGTATGATTGGTTTGATGAACTTGTTAAAGAACACAAATTAGATTATATAGTAACAGCACATCACGCAGATGATAATTTAGAAACATTTTTGATTAATACTATTAGAGGAACAGGGCTAGATGGTTTAACAGGCATACCAGAAAAGAATGAAAATATCATCAGACCTTTATTACCTTTTAGTAGAGAACAGATTGAGGGCTATGCAAAGGAAAAGGAGATTACTTGGCGTGAGGATAGTTCTAATGCAGAAACCAACTATTTAAGAAACAAAATAAGGCATGATGTAATTCCTACGCTAAAAAAATTGAATCCAAATTTACTAACTACTTTTGGTCAAACTATTGAAAATTTGAAAGGAAGTCGACAAATTATTGACGATAGTATAGAAATAATATCAACTAGAGTTGTCATTCCTGCGAAAGCAGGAATCCAGAAAATTAATATTAAAAAACTAAAAAAACTAAATAATCCCAAAGCCTATCTCTACGAGTTGTTAAAAGATTATGGATTCACAGAATGGAATGATGTAGCTGATTTATTAGATGTACAATCAGGGAAGCAAGTAATTAGTAAAACACACCGTTTGCTGAAGGACAGAGATTTTTTATTATTAACTGAATTACACTCAAAGAAAATTGAAGAAAAAGAATATAAAATAACTGACAAAGATGAAGATTTTCAAATTGATAATTTCAAAATTAGATTGACCTATCCAAAAATTCAGCACAATCCCGAATCTTCAGGACTCAATACTCAATACTCGATTCATTTAGATAAAGATAAATTAAAGTTCCCACTCATTGTAAGAAAATGGAAAAATGGCGACTATTTTTATCCATTAGGAATGCAAGGGAAAAAGAAACTGAGTAAGTTTTTTAAAGATGAAAAGATGTCTATTCTTGATAAGGAAAAAATATGGTTACTTTGCTCTGAAAATAACATCGTTTGGATAATTGGTAAACGATTGGACGAGAGATATAAAATAAAAGATACAACAACAAATATTCTAAAAACAGAAATCTTATAATGAAGAAGTTACTATATATTCTAAGCTTGTTTTTTGCATTTACAGCAACAATGAAGGCTCAAATTTTTGAACCGGTAAAATGGCAAACTTCCGTTGAAAAAATATCAGAATCTGAGTTTGATTTGATAACAACCGCAACTATTGATGAAGGATGGCACTTGTATTCTCAATCAATTCCAGATGATGGTCCAATACCTACAACATTTAGCTTTAAAGATATTGAAGACAAGTATCAATTGGTTGGTAAAACTACCGAAGGGGAAGGACATGAAGAGTTTGATAAAGTATTTGAAATGGATATCAAATATTTTGAAAATAAAGCAGTTTTTAAACAACGAATTAGAGTATTAACAGGTACTAAAATTATGATTGCTGAAACTGTAGAGTTTATGGTGTGTGATGATGCAAACTGTTTACCACCAACAGAAGAAGAAATCAATTTTATAGTACAAGGAAAAGTAAGTACTGAAAAAGTAACTACGAATGATAATTCTGGAGATAATAAAATTGACGAAAATATAGACGCTAAAGAAGAAATAGAAATAATAAAAGCTACTGAAACCGAAATAGAAACTACACCAACCGAAGAAAAATCTAGAGGTTTGTTAGGAATCTTTTTAATAGCATTTTTCTCTGGTTTTGCAGCATTGTTAACACCATGTGTTTTTCCAATGATACCAATGACGGTGAGTTTTTTTACCAAACAAAGTAAAACAAAAGCTGCAGGAATTAGAAATGCGATTGTTTACGGGCTTTCCATTATAATAATTTATGTTGCATTAGGGTGGTTCGTATCATTTATTTTTGGCGCAGACGCTTTAAATGCATTGGCGACGAATGTGTGGTTTAATATTATTTTCTTTCTATTATTGATAGTTTTTGCAGTTTCCTTTTTAGGAGCTTTTGAAATCACATTACCAAGTTCTTGGGGCACAAAAGTAGATGCACAAGCAGATAGAGGTGGTTTCATAGGTATTTTCTTTATGGCATTAGCATTGGCTATTGTTTCGTTTTCGTGTACAGGCCCAATTGTAGGAACGTTATTAGTGGAAGCGGCTTCTGGAGGAAATAAAATAGGTCCGATTGTAGGAATGCTTGGTTTTTCATCTGCTATAGCAATACCATTTGCTTTATTTGCAGCCTTCCCAGGATGGTTAAATTCACTACCAAAATCAGGAGGATGGTTAAATACAGTTAAAGTGGTGTTAGGATTTTTGGAATTAGCCTTGGCATTTAAGTTCTTATCAAATGCTGATTTGGTATTACAATTACACTGGTTAGAAAGAGAAGTATTCTTAGCCATTTGGATTGCAATTTTTGGAGCATTGACTTTGTACTTATTTGGCAAAATAAGATTACCGCACGATTCACCAACTGAACATATTTCTGTAGGAAGATTAAGTTTGGGATTAATTGTATTAACCTTTACATTGTATTTAATTCCTGGTCTTTGGGGAGCACCATTAAAGGTAATAAGTGGTTTTCCTCCCCCAATGCAATATAGCGAATCTCCTTATGGAGTTGGATTTACAAAAACAGGGGTGGGAGTTGCGAGAGAAAAACTACCAGAAGGAGCAAAATATGGACCTCATGATATTATCGCTTTTTTAGATTATGATAAAGGAATGGCATATGCTAATGAAGTAGGCAAGCCCGTACTTTTAGACTTTACAGGGCATGCTTGTGTAAATTGCAGAAAAATGGAAGAACGAGTTTGGTCTGACTCAAAAGTATTGCAAATTTTAAAAAATGATATAGTGTTGATTTCTTTATATGTAGACGATAAAAGAAGTTTGCCTGAAAACGAAAAATATACATCTGAAACTACAGGAAAAAAAATTAAATCAATTGGTAATAAATGGAGCGATTTTCAAATAAAAAAGTACAAAGCAAATGCTCAACCCTACTATGTATTATTAGATAATAACGGAGATAACCTTAATAAATATACTGCTTATAACCCAGATATAGATAATTATTTAGCCTGGCTTAAAGAAGGTATAGCAAATTTTAAAAAGTAAAATAAAACAATTTTTTTGACAGAGGATTTATTTAGACCTGTCAGGTTTTTAAAACCTGACAGGTCTTTTATTTCCCTACAAGGTTTTTAAAACCTTGTAGGTATAATCAAAAAAAAAACGAGTTATATTTGCAAAACAATTAACAATACAATGGATAAAGAAATAACGAATAAAATTGATTTATTAAAAGAAAAATATGATGCTATAGGTCAAGATTTAGAAACACATCTTGACGGATTATTACACAGTAAGCCCATGCGTTATTGGGATTTTATTCAAACAGACGCACTATTAAATCTACAAGTACAACGTACAACACATCCTGATGAGATGATTTTCTTAATGTATCATCAAATCAATGAATTACTGTTTAAAATGATATTATGGGAAATGAAACAAGTTTCACATCATGAGAATTTAACCGCTGCATTTTTCACTTCTCGTTTAGGCAGGATTAGCCGTTATTTCGATATGCTTTCCACATCTTTTGATGTGATGGGAGATGGGATGGAAGTTGCGCAGTATATGAAATTTAGAGATACCTTAACACCTGCAAGCGGATTTCAAAGTGCACAATATAGAATGATAGAAATTTGTTCGACAAACCTTATTAATTTAATTGATATTCGTTTTAGAGCAACCATTGACAGAGATACACCTTTTGGGCACGCTTTTGAACATATGTATTGGCAAGCAGCAGGGAAAGATCATAAAACAGGCAAAAAATCATATTTATTAAATGAATTTGAAAAGAAGTATGGAGCGAAGTTAATACGTATGATGAAAGAGTATAATGAAATCAACTTGTATGATAAATATAAGAGTTTACCCAAAGAAGTTAAAGACGATATTGATTTGAGAAATGCAATGCGTCATTATGATTATACGGTAAATATTAGTTGGGTGATGCATCATTATGAAGCGGCTTGTAAATATTTACTAAGTGAAGGTAAAGATACCGAAGCAACAGGAGGAAGCGATTGGCAGAAATACATGCTACCAAGATATCAAAAGCGTATCTTTTTTCCAGAGCTATGGAGTGATGAAGAATTAGAAAATTGGGGGATAACAAATTTAAAATCATATAAAATATTATCTTGATTATTATGTTTGACTAAATAGCAATTCTATTTTTGGAATGGTAATTGTAATTTCTAACTTAAGATAGAAATATTGACGAATCAAATATGAAAAAAATAATATTATTTATACTTTTATTTGCAATGATAACGGCAAATGCACAAAAAGAAATAAACGCTTTTAAAAAAGGAGAATGGCTTAAATTTAGAATAAGCTACAGTAACTTTTTAAATGCGGGTAATGCCACTATGGAAGTTAAAGAAACAAAAAACAATGGCAATGCAGTATATCATGTGGTGGGAAAAGGAAAAACAACAGGAGTAATAAGTTGGTTTTTTAAAGTTAGAGACAACTACCAATCTTATTTTTATAAAGAATCCTTACTACCCTATAAATTTATTCGAAAAATTAATGAAGGAGGTTATACCAAGAACAAAGAAATATTATTTGACCAAACCTCTAAAAAAGCGATAGTTAAAAATTACAAACATAAAACAGAAAAAGAATACACTATAAATAACAATGTACAAGACATGCTTTCAGCATTATATTATTTAAGAAATCAAGACCTTGGTAAAATGAAAGCAGGCGATGAAATTAAACTAACGATGTTTTTTGATCAAACGAATTATAAATTCAGATTACGATTACTAGAACGTGAGGTAATTCGTACTAAGTTTGGAAAAGTAGCGACTATTAAATTCAGACCTATTGTACAATCAGGAAGAATTTTTAAAGAAGATGAAAGCCTTACTGTTTGGGTTAGTGATGATGAGAACAAAATACCGTTACGCATTAAAGCTTCGTTAGCTGTTGGCTCATTAAGAGTAGATTTAGACGCTTATAAAGGGTTGGCGAACCCATTTCCTATAATTTTTTAATGAGGGTGTTTATTTGGTATAACGAAAGTTTTAACTAAATTATCTTTACTCATTCTTACTAAAATAGTAGATTTGCCACGTTGTTTTAAAAATACGAACAGGTTAAATGAAGAACCCCCTTCTACTATTACTTACAATCCTATTATTTTCTTGTAATGGATCTAAGCCTAAAGAAAAGGAAATCATTGAAGAGAAAATAATTACTCCTAAAATCATCAGCAAGTTTGGGTATACTTTTAATGGCTATAAAGTTATTGAAGATACCATTAAAAAGAATGAGAGTTTTGGCGAGATACTATATAGAAATCACGTCGATTTTCCTGAAATTCATAAGATTGTTGAAGGGTCTAAAGATTCGTTTGACGTTAGGCGATTAAGAACAGGAAAACCCTATACGGTGTTAGCCAAAAATGATTCTACAGAAAAAGCACAGATTTTTATTTATCAACCTAATAAGATAGAGTATCTAGTTATAGATTTTACAGATTCTATTAAGGCTCAATTGTATAAAAAGAAGATAAAAGCAATTACCAAAACAGCAACAGGTGTTATAACCGATAGTTTATCATCCCTATCACTTGTAATGGATAATAAGGGATTAGATTATGCATTGGTAAATGAAATGTCTGATATTTATGCTTGGGCGATAGATTTTTTCCATCTCCAAGTAGGAGATAGCTTTAAAATCATTTATGAAGAAAAATTTATTGATGATTCCGTTTATGTAGGAATAGGGAAAGTAAAGGCAGCTTATTTTGAACATAAAAAAACACCTTTTTATGCTTTCAATTTTGTCACAGACTCCACTAAAAGTATTGCCGATTATTACGATGAAGAAGCAAATACGCTACGAAAACAATTTTTAAAAGCACCTTTAAAGTTTAGTGGCAGAATATCATCCAGATACAATCTAAAACGTTACATCAGATACTATGGTCGTGTCAAACCACATAGAGGAACTGATTTTGCAGCAGGTATAGGCACACCAATAATAAGTACTGCTAACGGAACTGTTATTGAATCGCGATATCGAGGAGGCAATGGTAATTATGTAAAAATAAAACATAATTCAACCTATTCTACACAGTATTTACATATGAAAAAGCGTAAAGTTAAAGTAGGCGATTTTGTAAAACAAGGTGACATAATTGGCACTGTAGGAATGACAGGAAGTACAGCAGGCCCACATGTATGTTACCGATTTTGGAAACACGGACAACAAGTGGATCCTTTTAAACAAAAATTACCAGCAGCAGAACCTATCAAAGAACATTTAAAAGAAAGTTATTTGAGTTTTATAGTACCTTTAAAAGAACAATTAGACGAAGCAACTATAAAATAACAAATTCCAAATAACAAAAACTTTTGAATCTGAACAATTACCAGGATTAGAATTTAATTGTAATTTGGGATTTGTTTTTTGTAATTTAAACAATATGTCCTTAAAAAACCAAAATCCAACCAAAACAAACGCTTGGAAAAAACTTCAAGAAATATATCAAGAAATTAAAACTCTTGATATGAAAACACTGTTTTTAAATGATAGAAAAAGAAAGTCAACATATAAGTTAACGCATAACGATTTTCAGTTAGATTTTTCGAAAAACAGAATAAATGACGAAGCTTTAAAGCAATTAATTGAATTGGCAAATGAGGTTGATTTAATAGAGGCGATTCAAAAAATGTTTTCGGGAGATATTATAAACACTACAGAAAACAGAGCAGTCCTGCATACAGCGTTGCGAAATAAGTCTGGTAAAGCAGTTTTGGTCAATGGTAACAATGTAATGCCCGAAGTGGAAGCTTCACTTCAAAAAATGAAGACCTTTTCTCATAGTATTATTTCAGGCGAGTTTAAAGGATATTCAGGTAAAGAAATTACAGATATAGTTAATATTGGTATCGGAGGCTCTGACTTAGGGCCAAGAATGGTTGTCGATGCCTTACAGTATTATAAAAACCATTTAAAAACACATTTTATATCAAATATTGATGGAGACCATGTAGCAGAAACCTTAAAAGTGTTGAATCCAGAAACTACGCTCTTCGTTATTGTTTCGAAAACGTTTACTACACAAGAAACATTGACCAATGCTGAGACTGTTAAAAAATGGTTTCTTAAATCAGCTAAAGAATCAGACATCAAGCACAATTTTGTGGCCGTTTCAACCAATTTAGAAAAAGTATTAGCATTTGGTATTGCCGAAGAGAATATTTTCACAATGTGGGATTGGGTTGGTGGTCGTTATTCGTTATGGAGCGCCGTTGGCTTATCTATTTGTTTAGCATTAGGGTTCAATAATTTTAATAAATTGTTAGACGGAGCTTATGAAATGGATGAACATTTTAAAACAACACCATTCCAACAAAATATTCCAGTTGTATTAGCATTGATAAGCATTTGGTACACTAATTTTTTCAATTCAGAATCTGAAGTTGTTGTCCCATTTTCACAATATTTAACACAACTAGTACCTTATTTACAACAGCTTTCTATGGAAAGTAATGGTAAATCGGTAGATAGAGATGGTAATGACATAACCTATCAAACCGGAAATATCATTTGGGGTAATACAGGTACAAATGTACAGCATGCTTTTATGCAATTAGTTCACCAAGGGACCAAGCTAATTCCAGTAGATTTTATTGGTTTTTCAAACTCTTTGTATGGTAATAAAGAACACCACGACAAGTTGATGGCTAACTTTTATGCACAAGCAGAAGCTTTGTATTTAGGAAAATCAAAAGAAGAAGTTCATTTAGAGTTGAAGTTGGCCAATAATCAAGATAAAATTGAACAATTATTACCTTTTAAGACTTTTCAAGGGAATAAACCTTCAAATACAATATTGATAGAGAAATTAACCCCTACAAATTTAGGCGCTCTTATCACTATGTATGAGCACAAGACCTTTGTACAAGGTCATATTTGGAATATTTTCAGTTTTGATCAATTTGGTGTAGAATTAGGTAAGGAATTGGCAAAAAAACACTTACAATAGAAACTCTTAATCTTTTCTTTTTATCAACAAGTAACATGTTGAATGTTAACAAGTTGATGCCTCATAAATTTCATCCATTAAATATTTTTAGTTAAATTCGTAAAACAGTTCAAAAGTTAATCTTTTCTTAAAGTGCAAATTAATTTTAAATGATTACTTTTGTTCGGCAATTTATAAACTAATTCAATTTACAATGAAAAAAATTACTAAATTATTAATGGTATTGATGTGCTTTGTTATGACATCTGCCATGTATGGACAAGGTAGTACAACCTCTTCAATGAACGGTAAAGTTGTTGATAATAATGGGGATCCACTACCTGGTGCTAATGTAGTTGCTGTACACACACCTTCAGGAACTAGATATGGCGCTGCAACTGACTTTGACGGTCTCTACAGAGTTGCCAATATGAGAGTTGGCGGACCATTTACTGTTACTATTTCTTATGTTGGTTTTGACGACTTTATTAAAGAAAACATTTTTCTTCAATTGGGTCAAACATTTAAAGTTAATGCAAACATGAAAGAAGCTGGGAATGCTTTGGAAGAGGTTGTGATAACAGCGCAAGCGAATAGCGTTTTTGGAGGTAATAAAACCGGATCAGAAACGATTATCAATTCTAGAAAAATACAAACATTGCCTTCTACTTCTCGTTCAATAGCAGACTTTGTAAGGTTAACGCCTCAAGCTTCTATTTCTGAAGGGAGTGATGGGTTTTCAATTTCAATAGCAGGTCAAAACAACAGGTTTAATGCTATCTATGTTGATGGTGCTGTAAATAATGATACTTTTGGTTTAGCAGGTTCTGGTACCAACGGTGGTCAAACAGGTGTAAATCCTTTTTCAGTTGATGCAGTAGAGCAATTTCAAGTATCTGTAGCTCCTTTTGATGTTAGAAAAGCTGGATTTACCGGAGGTTCAATCAATGTAATTACTAAATCAGGTAGAAATGAATTATTTGGTTCTGCTTATACTTATTTTAGAAATCAAAGTTTGGTTGGAAAAACTCCAGTCGATTTAGTTCCAAGTGGAGAAAGTAGAGAAAACATTGCTGACTTTACAGCAAAAACGTATGGTTTTACATTGGGTGGGCCAATAGTAAAAGACAAAGCATTTTTCTTTGTTAACTATGAAAGACAAGATGATGAAACTCCAGCACCTTTTAATGCGGCTAATTATATAGGAGATTCTAACGCGGCAGATTTAGATTTATTGGCAAGCACGTTGCAATCTAGATATGGTTATAATCCAGGGACTTTTACAAATCATTTAAATACCTTAAAAAGTGATAGAATTGTTACAAGATTTGACTTCAACATCAATGATAATAACAAAATATCAGTATCGTATAGATTGAATAAAACAGAAAACCTTGAAGCAAGAGGGTCTAATAACTTTAATATTGGATTTTTAAACGGTTCAGAGTTTTTTAATCACATCGATCATTCAGGGTCAATTGAATGGAGTACATCTATAGGCTCAAAATATGCAAATAGCTTATTAATTGGTTATACCAAAGTAGAAGATGATAGAGACCCTTCAGGAGACCCATTCCCTTGGGTTCAAATTAGAGATGGAAGTGGTAGAATCACATTTGGTGGTGAGCGTTTTTCAACAGCTAACTTGTTAGAATCAGATGTATTTACAATTACAAATAATTTTGAAATCTATAAAGGAAAACATACGATTACTATTGGTACTCATAATGAATTCAATTCTATCAAAAACTTATTTTTTGCAAGTAACTATGGTAACTATGAGTATGATAACTTAGCAGCCTTTTTAAGTGATGCAAACCCTAGAGTATATCAAAGAGGGTATTCCTTATTGAGTGACGGCGCAGGTGATTCTTCCAGTGGTTCGGCTGATTTTAAATTGGCACAATATGGAACATACCTTCAAGATGATGTTCAAATATCTGATAATTTTAAATTAACTGTAGGTGTTCGTTTTGATATGCCAGTATGGGATGATGGTAGAGTAAATGAAGATTTTAATACAAGAACAATTCCTTTATTAGAAGCTGCTGGTAAAGACTTACAAGGAGCAACAGTTGGTAAAGGTATTAGTTCTACAGTACACGTTTCACCAAGAGTTGGTTTTAACTGGAATGTAAAAGGAGAATATAAAACTCAAATAAGAGGTGGTTTTGGTGTTTTCGTTTCAAGAATTCCATTAGTATGGCCAGGAGGTACCTATAATAATAATGGTGTTACTGGAGGATATACTTTTAGATTTAGACCAAATCAGACATTTAATCCAGATGTAAATAATCAACCAGTGGATGTAACTCCAGGTACAGGAGCTGTTGGAGGTAATATAGATTTATTTGCTTCAAACATGAAATTACCACAGGTATTTAAAGTGAATTTAGCAGTAGATCAAAAATTACCAAAAGGGTTTGTATTATCTGCAGATATCTTATACAATGATAATTTACAACATGTATATTATGAGAATTTAAATGTTAAAGATCCTGTAAGTGCATTAACTGGTACTGGTGATAACAGACCAATTTATAACAGACGTGACGAGGTTGACGATACTTATGGACGTATTATATTAGGTTCTAACACCACTGAAGGTTATTCTTATAATGCAACTGCTACAATAAGTAAATCTTCTAAAAACTTTAATGGTAGTATTTCATATTCTTATGGAGATTCTTATGGAATTTTTGACGGAACATCTTCTCAAAACAGTTCTCAATGGAGAAACATTCAAACCGTAAATGGTAAAAATTCAGACTTACCAGTTTCACGTTCTGATTTTGCTTCAGGTCATAGATTTACAAGTTTTATGTCATATGACGTTAAATGGTCTGAAATAGGAACAACAACGTTTGGTTTATTTTATGAAGGACAACAAGGAGGAAATATATCATATGTTTACAGAGATGGGGATGATATCTTAAATGATGATTCTAGAGGGAATGCATTAATATACGTTCCAGCAAATCAAAGTGACATCAATTTTAGAGGTACACCAACTGAACAACAAGAACAATGGACTGCATTGGATAATTATATCAGTAGTAATGAATATTTAAACGATAGAAGAGGACAATATGCTGAAAGAAATGGCGATAAAGGACCTTGGAATCATGTGATTGATTTTAAATTAATTCAAGAAGTAAAATTAGGTGCTGATAGCAAACATGCATTAGCGTTAACATTTGACATTTTTAACTTAACAAACTTACTTAATAAAGATTGGGGAGTTAGAAAATTTGTATCAAGTAGCGTTAGCTTAATTGAAGTGGAAGGCTTTAAGGCTGATGGAACAACTCCTGAATTTAGATTTGATCCAAATGTTATTGATAGAATTGAACAAATTGATGATTTTGGTCTACAGAGTTCTAGATGGCAAATGAATTTCGGATTGAAATATACATTTAATTAAAATATATTATTTAGTATAAAAAAACCCGCAATTTGCGGGTTTTTTTATACTAAAAATTTAACTAGATTTGTACTACTAAAACTAAAATATCATGATGAAACTTATACATTCCTATTGGGCGTATCTAGCGGTCTTATTACTAATTGTCGCTTTTGTAAATGCAATAATAGGAGTAACTCAAAACAAAGAATTTAAAGAAAAGGACCTGCGTATTTCATTATTTACGCTAATAGTAATGCATATACAATTACTAATTGGTTTAGGTTGGTATTTTATGTCACCAGCATATAAGGCTTTAAAAGCAAACGGAATGGGAGCAACAATGAAAGATAGTGCTTCACGATTATTTGCTGTTGAGCACCCTGTAATGATGATTATAGCAATCATTTTTATTACTATTGGATGGTCTAAACATAAAAAGAAAACAACAGACGAAGGAAAGTTTAAAGTGCTTATGATTTTTTATGGTGTAGGCCTGTTTTTTGTTTTAGCAAGAATACCATGGAGTCAGTGGTTAGGGATATAATAGATTCCAACAAATAGTAAATAGTTGATTTTGAAAACGATATTGTCTTATATTTTATCTTCTATTTATTATCTGTTTTTTCATTTTGGATTACTTTTTTTTCATGGTTTACAATGGTTAGCATATAACTTAAGAGGCTACAAAACCCATAAGTGGGTTGTAGATATGATGAATGGTTATTTGATGTGCTGCTTATATATTTTAGGTACTCGAATTTCATTTATAAATAAGCATCGTTTTCCTAAAAATGTTCCCTTAATAATAGTATCGAACCATCAAGGACTATACGATATTTCACCTATTTCTTGGTTTTTTCGAAAATTTCACCCAAAATTTGTTTCTAAAAAAGAATTAGGCAAGGGTATCCCAAGTGTTTCATACAACCTAAGAAATGGGGGTTCAGTATTAATTGATAGAAAAGATGCTAAGCAATCCATAACAGCTATTATAAACTTTGGTAAATACATTGAAAAGTATAAGTATACTGCGGTAATTTTTCCAGAGGGGACTCGCAGTAAAACAGGTAAACCAAAACAGTTTTCAACAGCAGGATTAAAAGTGTTGGCTAAATTTACACCATCATCATATATTGTACCTATGACTATTAATAATTGTTGGAAGTTAGCAGCAAACGGAAAGTTTCCTTTAGCAATTGGGCAACATATTACATTTGAAGTTCATGAACCAATAAAAGTAACATCGTTAAAGTTTGAAGATTTATTTGAAAAAGTTGAAAAGACCATTAAAAATTCTATAATTTTGTAAGCTTATTAAAACATAAAAACATGTCATTACAAAATATCAGATTAGAGGTTATGAAAACGCTTGAAAAAAGCATAGATACCTTTGTAGATAAATTTTTAATAGCACCAGAAAAAATTTGGCAACCAACAGATTTTCTTCCAGATTCTCAAAGTAAAAATTTCATTGAAGAAGTTGAAGAAATAAGAGAACTATCAAAAGAATTAGACGACGATTTTTGGGTGGTTTTAGTTGGAGATACTATTACAGAAGAGGCCTTACCAACCTATGAGGCATGGTTACTTGATGTTGAAGGCATTTCGCAACACAGTAATGAAGGAAAGGATAACGGTTGGGCTAAATGGATACGGGCATGGACAGGAGAAGAAAACAGACATGGAGATGTGTTGAACAAGTATTTATACTTATCAGGGAGAGTAAATATGCGTGAAGTAGAAATTACAACACAACATTTAATTGCCGATGGATTTGATATTGGTACGGCTCGTGACCCATATAAAAATTTTGTATATACTAGCTTTCAAGAATTAGCAACCTATATTTCACACAACAATGTTGCCAAAATAGCACGTGAAAAAGGACATAAAATGTTGGCAAAAATGTCTAAAATAATTGCAGGTGATGAAATGCGTCATCATTTAGCATATGTTGAATTTGTAAAGCAAATATTTAGCTATGACCCTAGTGAAATGATGTTGGCTTTTCAACATATGATGAAACATAAAATAGTGATGCCGGCACTACATTTAAGACATTCATTTGAGGCTAAAGGAACTCTTTTTGACCAATTTTCAATTGTGGCACAACGAGCAGGAGTATATTCGGGTTTTGACTATGTAAGTATCATAGAAAAATTAAATAAGGCTTGGCAAATTGATACCATTAATGGTCTGACAGATGAAGCCGAAAAAGCTAGAGATTTTTTGATGAAATTACCAGAACGTATGTATCGTATAACAGAACGTATTGTAATACCCGATACCAAGTTTGAATTTAAGTGGATGAATCCGGTAAGTTAATGCGATATGTCATTCCTGCGGAGGCAGTCCCGAGGCTTCGGGATAGTGCTATTCAGAACAAATTTTATTGTTAACTTATTGTTTCATATTAAGCCTAAATATTTAGAGTAAAATCATCCTTATCATCTAAGAATTGAAACTTTTTTCTAGTTTTTAATAACTCTTCTTTGTTTAAAGCGATTATTTTAATGCTAACCTTATTAGGTTCGGTTGTTGTTATTTTTTTACCTAAACTATCATATATAGTAGAACTACCAGTGTATTCATAACCATTATTATCTAAACCTATTCTATTGACTCCAATACAATAGCACATATTTTCTATAGCTCTAGCCTTTAATAAAGCATTCCATGCATTAATTCTTGGCTTTGGCCAGTTGGCTACATAGATAAGCAGATTGTAATTTTCAGTATTTCTTGCCCACACTGGAAAACGCAAATCATAACAGATTAATGGGCAAATTTTCCATCCCTTATAATCAATGATTAATTTTTTATTTCCGGCAGTATAAACTTTATCTTCATCAGCTAATGTAAACGTATGTCGTTTGTCATAAGTTTCAATTTTACCAGTTGGAAAAACAAAAACTAAACGATTATAATAGTTAGGGTCACTCGTCTCGTCATTAGGCGGCTCTTTAATAATTAAACTTCCAGTGATTGCCGTATTTTTTTCTTTGGCAAGAGCGATGAGCCATAAAATCGTTTTACCATCCATCGTTTCAGCAATTTCAGTAGGGTTCATACTAAAACCCGTAGTGAACATTTCTGGTAACACAATTAAATCTACAGGTGAAGAAATAGCATTAATTTTTTTGGAGAAAGAAATCCTGTTTTGTTCAGCATTTTCCCAAACTAAGTCTGTTTGAATAATAGCTACCTTGAGTAAATTTTCCATTATAAATAAACTATGAACACCCGTTGTACATTTTGCGTTAAAATACTTTCCGAAATGTCTGTTCGAGTGATTTTTTGATAAAAAAATAGTATCGAGAACTAATTGAATAGTTAAAATTCTTATTCTCGATACTCCCGAGGTTTCGGGATTACTCATTTCAATCGTAAAATTCACTCGTCTCGAGACTTCGGGAGACAGAATTTATCAAAATGCACAACAGGTTATGAGCGTTTTAATCTCTTCGTGTTCTTTTTAATATTTTCTTTTAATTTTTCTAATTTTTTTAACCATTTTTCTTCACTTTCAGAAGATAGTTTTACTTTTCGCTTCAGTTTTTCATACTTTTTCAAGTCATTTTTATATTTTTTTTGACTTTTAGATAAATTCCCTTCAGCTTTCTTCTTTTTCTTCAATTTTTTTTCAGCCTTTTGTTGTTTCTTTTTAGCTTTTTGCTGCTTTTTTTGCTACTTTTTCAGCTATAGATATTCTTTCTTCTCTCGCTAATTTATTTTTTAACTTATTCCTAATATCAGCTAGTTGTTGGATTGTTAGATTAGTAGTAACATCTAAGTCATTGAGGAATATTTTATCGCCTTTGAGATGGTATTCTTTACCTTCATGTTCAATTTTTTGAGCGTTTATAACTACAACTAAGAATAAAAAAAATAGCGTGATAAATAATTTTACTGTTTTACTCATAAAACTTCCATTAGTTTTATGGTGTTTCACACCAAACCTACCTGCCGGCAAGTCAGGGGCGGGAAAGCTGCGATTTTTCTTTGAAAAGTTCATATGTTTTAATTTTTGATTAATGCAAGTTTCAAAAGTAATAAATTATTTTTTTTCATTTATATGGAACAAATTATTTTTGCAGCTTTTTCTAGTGTTTCGGGTTTTTTAGCAAAACAAAAACGCAACATTTTGGTATCTAATCCATCGACATTAAAAACAGATATTGGAATACTTGCTATTTTATATTCTTTAACCAATCGTATAGCAAAGTCAACATCGTTTTCATCAGTTATATTGCTATAATTGAGTAATTGAAAATAAGTTCCGCCTGACGGAATAAAGGTAAAACGAGAACTTTCAATAGCATTTAAAAAAAAATCTCTTTTTTCCTGATAAAATGCACTTAATTTTAAATAATGGTCGGGTTCTTTTAAATATTCTGTGAATGCTATTTGCATAGGATGGTTAGTACAAAAGACATTAAATTGATGTACTTTCCTAAATTCATGCATTAATTCCGCAGGAGCAGCACAATATCCCATTTTCCAACCTGTATTATGAAACGTTTTACCAAAAGAAGCCACAATAAAAGAGCGTTTTTTTAAATGCGGAAATAAACACAAACTATGATGTTGTAATCCATCAAAAATGAGATGCTCATACACCTCGTCACTCAATACAATTATATTAGAATCTTTTACCAAATTTTCTAAAGCCAACATGTCTTCTTTGCTCCAAACAGTACCGCAAGGGTTGTGTGGAGTGTTGATGATAATCATCTTTGTTTTGTGGGTAATTAGTTGCTTGACATGCTTCCAATCTACGTTGTAAAGAGGTGCTTCTAATTGTACAAAAACAGACTTTCCTTTGTGTAATTCTATAGCGGGCTCATAACAATCATAAGCAGGCTTAAAAATAATAACTTCGTCATCTTGATTAATAAATGTTGAAATAATAGTAAAAATTGCTTGGGTGGCACCTACGGTAATCGTTATTTCTGTATCAGGATGGTATGTTGAATTATAAAGGGCATCAAACTTTTTAGTAATCTGTTCTCTAAGCCTAAAAGCACCTTGCATGGGTGCATATTGATTAAATCCGTTTTTCATGGCATTATTAACCAATTCAATTAATTTTGGATCCGAGTTAAAATCTGGAAACCCTTGAGATAAATTAACAGCATTATACGCTGTTGCCACTTTTCCCATTTGGGTAAAAATAGTTGTTTTTACGTTTGGTAATTTAGAGTTCAATTCAATATTCATAAGAATGAAATTATCAGATAAAGTAACAAAAAGTTTCCCTAAAAGATGTATAAATATACATCAGGTTTACATACAACTTCTTTACCTTTGAATACAATAAAAAATTTAAGATATGAAATTCTTCAAAATACTGTTACTTTTTATAACCTTACAAGTTTCTGCACAACAAGGAGGTATGTGGATTCCTTCTCTTTTAGAAGGGATGAATGAAAAAGAAATGCAAGCCCTTGGTAGTAAATTAACTGCCCAAGACATTTATGATATTAACAACTCAAGCTTAAAAGATGCCATCGGGCATTTTAATGGCGGTTGTACGAGTGAGCTAATATCTCCGAAAGGATTATTACTTACGAATCATCATTGTGGATTTAGCCAAATTCAATCACATTCCTCTCTAGAAAATGATTATTTAAAAGACGGATTTTGGGCGATGGGTTTAGAAGAAGAGCTACCTAATAAAGGCTTGTATGTAGAATTTATTGTTAGTATTCATGAGGTTACAAATCAAGTTCTTGAAGGAGTAAGTGATGCGATGACAGAAATTGAACAACAGTCAAGAAGAGACAAAAACAGTCATAAGGTTAAAAAAAGTTGGTCAAAAAAGGAATGGCAAGACACTAAGATAAAATCTTTTTATAAAGGGAATCAGTATTTCTTATTTGTAACAGAACGTTTTGAAGATATTCGTTTGGTTGGAGCACCACCAACAAGTATTGGTAAATTTGGTAGTGATACTGATAATTGGGTTTTTCCAAGACATACAGGCGATTTCTCTCTATTCAGAATTTATGCAGATAAAAATAATCGTCCTGCAAAATATTCAAAAAATAATGTACCCTATACGCCCAAACATTTTTTACCCATTTCTTTAGACGGTGTAGAAGAAGGTGACTTTACTCTTGTTTTTGGGTTTCCTGGTAGCACAAACGAATATCTCCCTGCAGTTGCCATAGAGCAGATTACTCAAAAATACAATCCTAGTAATATTAAAATTAGAGAAGCTGCGTTAAAAGTAATTGATGCCAAGATGAAAGAAAGCGATAAGGTACGTATTCAATATGCATCAAAACAAGCACGTATTGCTAATTATTGGAAAAAATGGATTGGTGAAAATTTAGGAATTCAAAAGAGTAATGCGATTGCTAAGAAACGTGCATTTGAAGAAAAATTCACTAAAAAACTCACTACAAAGGCATTACAAGATGCCTATGGAGGTATTCTTCCTGAATTTGAAAAACTTTATAAAGAATTTGAAAACGTTAATGTAAAGAGGAGAAATTTCATTGAAACATTTATTATTAATAATGAGTTGATGCACATGATGTTTAGATTAGCGCAACTAGAAAATACAGCACCTAAAGGAGAGGAAGCTTTTAATAAAGCTAGGAAAGGAATGATTTCCAGATTAGAGGGAATTCATAAAAATTATGATGTAACCGTTGATAAAAGCGTATATAAAAATATAATGCCATTGTACACTAAAAATGTTGACGCATCTATTTACGACACTACTAATTTTACAGAGTTAGACAAAGCATTAACATTATTAGAAGGCAATTCTAAAACGGTTCTAAAAAAGTTAAATAATGACGTGGCATATAGGTATGCAAAACCATTTATAAAGGAATATTATTTAAAAATAGACCCTGAATATAAACGTATTCACACGCAAATTAGTGCTGTTCAAGGCAACTATATGAAAGCCTTAATGGAAGTATTACCAGAAGAACGCTATTTTCCAGACGCTAATAGTACATTACGTGTTACATACGGACAGGTAAAAGGCTATGCACCAAGAGATGCCGTATATTATAATCCTGTAAGCTATTTAGATGGGGTATTAGAAAAGTACGTGCCAGGTGATTATGAGTTTGATGTACCTCAAAAATTACAAGAACTTTACAAAACAAAAGATTACGGTCAGTATGCAGATGCCAATGGTAAAGTGCCTGTTTGTTTTTTAGGAACCAATCACACCACAGGTGGAAATTCCGGAAGCCCCACCATAGATGCGCATGGTAATTTAATTGGGTTGAACTTTGACCGAGTTTGGGAAGGTACGATGAGTGATTATAACTATGATGCAGCTATTTGTAGAAATATTATGGTTGACATCCGCTATGTATTATTCATCATTGATAAATATGCTGGAGCAACACATCTAATTGAAGAAATGAAATTGGTACACCCTAAAAAATAAACGCCAAAAAAAGAAATTGAAAACCTAAGTGTTCAGCTTGGGTTTTTTTATTTAAAAATAAAATAGTTTTGTTTTTAACCCTATTGATTAATAGCTACTTATATTTTTTTAATAGAGAGATATTGCCTACATTTAGAACGCTATTAACTCACTTAACAACCCAATGCAATGAAAAGAACAATACTACTTATGGCGGTAGCGCTATTAATTAGCAATGCTGTAACTTCTCAAAACACTTTTGTGCCAGATGACAACTTTGAACAAGCCTTGATTGATTTAGGCTATGATTCAGGAGTTTTAGATGATTTTGTGCCGACTGCAAATATTGATACGATAAAAGTGTTAACCCTAGTTAACAAAGGAGTAAGTAGTTTGATAGGAATTGAAGATTTTAGTTCGTTAACTATATTATCGGTACCTGCAAATGAAATTGTCAGTTTAGATGTAAGTCAGAATACTGCATTAACAAAATTATTTTGTTATAATAATAGTGAACTATCCAACTTAATATTAGGTCAAAATTTAGTTTTGGAAGAGTTAAGTGTTAGTAACGATAGAAAATTAACCAATTTAGACGTTAGTAAAAACACAGGTTTAATTTTTTTGGATTGTAAAAATACAGGATTAAGTAATATTGATGTAAGTAAAAATATAGCTTTAACGGATTTAGATTGTAGCGGTACAAATTTAAGCAGTATTGATATAAGTGAAAATTTAGTTTTGAAAAAGCTTAGTACAGGAAATAATAGTTTGTTAACTAATTTAGATTTATCAAAAAATGTATTATTGACTGAATTAAATTGCACAATAAACTCTATTTCAATGTTGGATTTGACCAACAACGTAAAGCTTAAAAAATTAAGGTGTACTTATAATCAAATGACAAATTTAGTGTTAGGTTCAAAACAAGAACTAACAGAATTGTATATACATGCTAACCAATTAACAAATATAGATGTAAGTCAAAGCCCCAAATTAAGAAAATTATATTGTTACGACAATAATTTAACCTTATTAGATATTAGTTTGAATACAGAATTGGTAGAATTAAATTGTAATAATAATAATTTGACAAGTCTTGAGGTTGATCAAAATAATTTACTAACAAAATTAATTTGTAACAATAATAAAATAAACAGTTTAGATATAAGCAAAAATTCAATACTTGAATATATAAGTTGTGAGGGGAATGAGTTGACAGAACTGAATGTTAAAAATGGTAATAATCACAATTTTCATATAGGAGCAGATACACGTGAGAATGACAGTAATTCATACCCTAACTTTAATAATAACCCGAATCTTACTTGTATTGACGTAGATAACGTGTCATATGCTGTTACAAATTGGAATAATAGTACTGACAATCAATCTTTTTTTAACGAAAATTGTAATTCAGGGATTAATCACACGGTAATACTTGATGATAATTTTGAACAAGCTTTGATTGATTTAGGTTTTGACGATATTTTAGATGGTACAGTTCGAACAGACAATATTAATACGATTATAGATTTAAGCATTCAGGGCAAGAATATTTTTGACCTTACCGGTATTGAAGATTTTACTAACTTAAACACCTTAAACTGTGAAAACAATGTTTTAAGAATGATTGATGTAAGTAACAATTCACAATTGACCGGTTTAAACTGTGCAAATAATGACTTAATCATTCTGAATGTTAAAAATGGTAATAATAGTAATTTCACTGAATTTATAGCTACAAATAACAATGACCTAAGTTGTATTGGTGTGGATGATGCGAATTATTCAACTACTAATTGGACCTCAATTGATTCTCAAATGTCTTTTAGTGAGAATTGTGAGTACCTTACCTATGTGCCAAATCAAGGTTTGGAAGATTCCTTAACGGAATATGATGATATTCCAAATGACCATTTTATTCCAACGCTTAATATTATTGGTGTGGAAAACTTATTTCTTTCATTTACTGGACAAGATGGAATTGATGGTATAACTGACTTTACTGGGATAGAAGATTTTATTTCTTTAAAAAAATTAATTATTACAGATCAATTTGCACCTAATTTGGACATAAGTTATAATAAAAAATTAGAAGTGTTAATTGCTGATAATGGTCGTTTGACTGCATTGGATGTGAGTAAAAATCTTGCATTGAAAGAACTCAATTGCCACTTCAACGAATTGACAACCTTAGATGTAACAAAAAACCTTAAGCTAACTTCTTTAATATGTACTACAAATGAATTAACCGTGTTAGATTTGAGTAAAAATAGAGAATTAACATATTTGGAATGTTCAAGTAATCCATTAATTGGATTAAATGTTAAAAATGGTAATAATGTAAATGTTACTGAATTTGATGCTATATCTGGAACGAACCTTGGCTGTATTAATGTTGATAATGTAGAATATTCAATTGCTAACTGGGCGAATCAAGAGTTTGGAAGTGGGAGCGCTTATTTTAGCGAAGATTGTAGTATTGCACCTGAGAAAACATATATACCTGATGACAATTTTGAACAAGCTTTGATTGATTTGGGCTTTGATGATGTTTTAGATGATTATATTATTAAAAATATTGCAAGAAGTATTTATTATTTAAATATTCCTGAAAAAGAAATTGCTGACTTGACAGGTCTGGAAGATTTTACCGCTTTAAAGTGGTTTGATTGTAGTAAGAACAAGTTATCAACGCTCGACTTAAGTAACTTTTCTAATTTAACATCTCTTATATGTAATGATAATCAATTGACCAGTTTGAACATAAAGAACGGAAATAATCATCAGATAAGATATAATTTTCAATTCAATGCAACTAATAATCCAGACTTGCTTTGTATAAATGTAGATGATGTCGTTTACTCAACAACCAACTGGACAAATATCGACCCTCAAACCTCTTTTAGCCAAGATTGTAGCGGAGGCGGTACCGGAGAGGAAGAAGCTTGTGTTTCTAATACATTTAGCAATTCACATGGAGGAGGAGAACACCAATTTAGCT